>JGI20214J51650_10000022_pt1 | contig 97186 bp, 84 predicted proteins | sample WetSurMetagenome_FD_51650 | JGI IMG/M metagenome (IMG submission 51650)
TCGAAAAGATACCACGGCCTTCGGCCGTGGTGCACAACGTTACGAAAAAGCACTGTCGTGCTTTTCTTTGATTTCGGGGGTTATACCCCCTCATCAAAGCCGCGGCCTATGGCCGCGGCTCTTTACTTTCACGAATGAGCCTTTCCCCCTCGGTGCCGTCGCAAAGAAAGCGCCCGGTAGCGCGCCAGCGCCGCCGCGGTCGAAGGGAAACCCAGGGCCGCAAGATCGATGTCGGCCGGTTTCATCACGCGGATGTCCGCGATTTCGTCGTTTGACGCGGCCGCGGAAAAATTTGGCGTGGCACAGGTGAAGACGGCGTCGGTCGTACGGTAGGTGACCGACTTGTAACGGTAGACGTTCGGAAACGAGCCGAAATAAGCGATATCCGCGATGTCAAGGTTCAGTTCCTCCTTCACCTCGCGCGCAAGCGCCTCCTCCAGCGTTTCACCCCAGTCGCAGAATCCGCCCGGCAGGTCGAGCGCGCCCTTGCGCGGCGCCTGGTTGCGCACCGTGAGGACGATGCCGTCGCGCACCTCGATAATCGCGGCCGCGCAGGACGCGCAGTTGTGGTAGTAAACATACCCGCACGCCGGGCACCGCATGGCATTCTTGTCGTGTTTGACAACGCCGCTTTTTCCGCAGCGGGGGCAGTAGGCAAAACCCGTGTGCGTAATCATGGGAGGTTTACCGCTCCCGGATGCGGCAGCCGCGCGTATCGAAATATCCGGTCACGCGGCCGGCGCCGTCGCGTTTTGCAAAGAGGACGCCGTTTCGAGCCGTCGCGCGCGTCACCGTCGGGAAGACGCGGGCCCGCGCCCGAACGGCGGGGAACGGCGCAAGGGCGGCCGTGAGCGCGGTCATCGAATACGCGGGAAGGTCGGACTGCGGCCGCACGTTCGAAGCCTGCTGGGTGGGGCCGGTCCATCCGCCGAAACCGTTGACGAGCGAGTAAACCGTGGAATAATCGAGGCTGTCCAGAAAGGCCGCCGCGGCGCCGCTCCTGTGACCGCTCGCGCAATAGACGATTATTGCGGCGGATTTCGGGAGCAGGGAATCCTGGGCGCGCAGCACCCCGGAATTCCAAGGCATGTTGTACGGACGGCACGCCGATGTTCCTATCACCGAGGCCAGTTCCGACGGTTCGCGCACGTCGACAAGGATAAAGCTCGCGGGCGGACCGTTTGCGATCCATGAGGCAAGCGTATCCGCGGAAAGCGAATGCACGGCGGCGGCCGATTGAACGCAGAACGCGGCGACGAGCGCGTAAAAGAGCCGATTCATGTCTTTCCCCTTTTTCCGGTACGCCTTGGTTTCACTGCGGTTCGGTCACATAATATATTTCTAACGGCAAAAATACATCAACCCCCCCACAGAGTTCTCCGATGCCCGGTCTGTCGTGCGAAATACTGATACCCAGTTACAATAGATGGAACACGCTTCTTACTACGGTTGCGAAGATACGGCAATTGTACCCAACGGTACCGGTTTGCCTCGGGCTTCAGGGAGAATGGCCCGATAAGGAATTGCCGCCGTGGATTTCGAGCGATCCGAACCTCCGCATCGAGAAGATGCCGAAGCCGAGTTCAACCATCACCATGACCGCGTGCATCGGAAGCTCGAAGGCCGACGTCATCCTCATTCTCGACGACGATGCCGGCCCGTGCCAGGGGTGGCTTGAGACGCACGTAGCGGCGTTCGAAAGCGATCCCGGTCTTGTCTACACGGGGGGCAGGGAGGTGCGCCTGTCGAAAGGAATACACGCGTTTTCGGTGGTGGTGAGGATATTGGTGGAGACGGTATTCGGTTTTTTTATGCCGGCGGACAGAAAAATCAACGGTCGCATCGTCGGCTGGTTCAACTGGATAGGACTGTTCTTCGGCAATTTCGATCAGCCGGGAACCGCCGTCATCAACAACACTCGGGGCTGCAACATGGCGGTGCGGCGGGAGGCGTTTCTCGCCGCCGGCGGGTTTTGTCCCGACATAATCGGCAACGGATACCTGTTCGAGGTGGAATTCGGCCTCAGGCTCGCCCGGCAAGGGAAGCTCGGCAGGTACCTGGGCAACGCGATCGTCATCCACCAGGAATCGCCCACGGGCGGCAGCCGGGCCTCCGCCAGGATGAAGTGGTTTTTCGCCTTTGTGCATAACCACAGGCAGGTGATGAAAATAGTAGGGCCGCAAGGATGGATCGGGTCGGTGCCGAGGCTCGTCAAACGGCTGCTGTTTTAGCGAAGCGGCGGCGATGGAAAGCGGTGAAGCTCCGCGCGCCCCGCCTATTCCTTTAGTCAAGCGTATCCGCCACCGTGAAGAAATGCGTCAGCTTCGTGCTGTCGAGCATTTCCCTCAGAGACGCGTCGGGCCGGTAGAGGAGCAGGGTCTTGCCGGACGCGTTGGCCCTGCGCTGGTAGGTGATGAGGAACTTGAGGCCGTAGGAATCGCAGAGCGTAACCTTTTCCAGGTCGAACACGATTTCCCGCGCCTCCGGGTTTTGAAACAGCCTGTCGACGATGACGCCGAGGCCGTCGGCGTTTCCCAGAAAAATTTTCTCACCGAACCTGTACAGCAGTCGTGCCATGCGCGGCTCCGTGACGTCCACCCGAGACGCGTCAGTACACGTCGAGATACGCTTCGCCGGTTATCCCGGAGGGGCGGCCGTTCATCTTGATCACGTTGTCCATGGTATTCACCACCGTCACCGCCAGGTCGTTGCGCTTTGACGAGCACGCGTCGGTGATGTCCATCTCGACGGGCTGCCACGCGAACGATCCAATCTTCGTTCCGTTGAGCGATACCGAAACGGGGCCCGACACCTGCGAGAACTTGAGCACGAGCCTGTTGTAATCGCTCGGTATCTCGAAGACCTGGCGGTAGGTCCCGCCGCCGCTCAAGTATGGATAGCCGGACTTGGTCCACGAATCGTGGCCCGCCGTCGTTTCCTGGGTGTCGATAACCCATCCGCTCGATCCCTTGACGATGTTGAACGTTCCCGCGATAAGCGGCGGATACGTGAGGGCGGCTGGATCGAATACGAACCCCAGCGTCCTGATGGAAATCCTGTTGAGGCCCTTTCGCAACTGTTCCTTGATGTTGAAACACGGCGCGCTTGCGCAATAAAAATCGAGGCACGGTTTGCCGTTGGTACCGGCGCCGGCCGGCGACTCCTGCGCGTCGGCCGGCGCTTGCGGCGCGGACGGGGGGAACAGGGAAAATATTCCCGCGGCGTCCCGCAACGCGGGCTCGGAGAGCCGGATGCCGTTGACGTTCACTTCCACCGCCTTTTCATCTTTTGACGGGTCGGAAACTACGCCCGTCATGCCGCACAGCGAAAGAATGCATACCGACGGAAGTTCCCGCACTTCGAAATAGGCCTCGTAGAAATGCGAGTACCCGCCGGATTCCCGCGAAAGGCCGATGCGCGTGTTCCATGATGCCAGCGGCATGGCGTTGAGCGACTGGGCCGCAAACTGCCATTGCTCCTTGAGAACGATCCGGTAGTTGCGCTGGATGGTGCCCGTGGAATTGATGGCCGCCTTCCTGCCCTTTGCGACCGGCGTCACGTTCATTTTCTGAGGTGTAGCGACGATGAAATGGGTCTGCCGGGGCGAGAAATTGAGATTAATCCTGCACAGGTCGTCTTTTCTCTGGACATCGAGAATCTCGTGCGTTTCCCCGGTAAGGCAATCGAACCAGTAGTAGTATTTCTCCTCGGGAACCTCTACGGCGGTGAAATAGTCCTGGGAATCCGACCGGTTTTGCAGCACATACACGGTTTGGGACCCGGTGCTTCCGCAGCCCGAGACGATATCGGGGCATTTTTTGCCCTGGAAGGTGACCGATACGCAGGACTTGACGTGTCCGAGGAGGCCTTCGAGGTCCTTGGCGGGCGAAACGAAGACCTTGCCCGAGCGAGCATGCAGTATCCGTTCCACTCGCGTCGTGAACTGGGGCGTTATCCCTTCATCGATGGTTCCTTGCGGTGCGTCGTCGATGAATACGATGGTCGATTTTTTCGAGGCCATCCGTTCGATGTAGACGAACAGGTTTTTCGAGACGAGCCGAGAATAGGGAATAACGAGAGCCTGGTAGTTGCCTCTCCGCGCTTTGCTCGGCGAAGTGAACTCGCCGTTTGAAAACAGCGAACACGACAGGAGTTGATCTTCGCTTATGATGTCGAAGTCGATGTTGAGATGAGAAAGTTCGTCCATCGTTTTGTGAAGCGCGAGCAATGCCGTGCGCACCGCTTCGTCGCTGCTCGGAAGGTAGTCGGCCATGATCGATTCGGACGGCATGAGCACGGCGGCCTGACGGGAAAGCTGGAGTGGGGCGACGAGTTTCTTCAGGCGCGCCGCATATTCGGTGAGCGAAGCGGCGCCGCCGGAGCCCGGCGTATACCGCGACAGGTTATAGGGCGTCTTGATGCCGCTTCGATGATCCGCCGAGAAATAGCATCCGTCAAGTATAATCCGCGACGGGCCGGCAAGCGCCGCCCGGTCTATTTCGCTCTTCAGGCTTTGAAGGGGCGCGGCGACCCCCTGGCGCGATCGTCCTATCACGGTAATGGTTTCGCGTTTGAACTGACGGGCGTTGGCGTCGGCCATCGCGCGAATCGTTCCCGCGTTTTCGTCGCTCCCTTCCTGGTTCTGGATGCCCACCGCCGCGAAATTCTGGTCGGGGATTACGAGACAGTCACGGAGCATGTTCACGGATTTTGAAACGGGACGCTCGGGGCAGAGAATCCAGTGGGAAAGGCGGTATTTCTGGCACCATCGCGTCAGCACGAGCGTGAACCGTTCGTGAAGCGACTGCGTCATGAACGAATACACATGAGGCCGGTTTTTTACCTCGGAAGCCTCGCAGACGAAAAACAGGCTCGGAAGAAGCGGAAGGAGGTTTTTCTTGTATTTGGAGCGGTATTTCACGACAAGATCGTCATCCCACGGAATCGAATTGTCGGCGGGAAGGCTCGCCGGAACTTCACTGATGAATCCTTCGAAGGTGGACGGCATGAATCTGGAAAACCTGCGCTTGAACGCTTCCCAGACCTTGTCGGTGTATATTTTTGCCGACTGCTCACGAAAGACGTTGGGCGTGAAGTGGCCCATGGAATCCGATATGTATTTTTTTCTGAATATCATTACCTGCCATTGACCTACAGGCGCTTTCCAGGAAAACAGGCTCGTATCCAAAGGAACGGGGATTGTTTTTGAGGAGACAAGCCTGTCGTTTTCGACCTTGGTTATCTGGACGATGGCCGTTGCCGGATCCGGAATTTTTCTTTCGTACAGGGTCTTGCCCGGAATGATTTCCGCGTGTTCGAGCGCGAGGCACTGGGCGCGGATTTGGCTATATCCTTGGGCAAGAGCGTCGAAGGCATCATGCGCGGGCATCGTGAAGTCCTCGGCGAGACGAATTCCGACTTTCGCCTTCTGTGCGACTTGGAGAGCTGTGTCGAAAAGGTCGAAGAATTCCTCGGAAAGAAACTTGGGTGACATGTCCCTGCCGACCTTGATGGCAACACCTCCGAACCCATTGTCGACAAAGAAATTAAGCTGTTTAACTATTTCTTCGGCCGTTATGCAGAAATTCCATATCCACATGGCCCAAGGCTTGAGTTCGCGGGGCAGGCTTGCGAGCTGGGTTGAAGATTTGTGTTCCGTTTGATAAGGTATCGTTTTTTTTGTGTGTTTTTCCTTTATACTCAAAGGGTCACTCTCCTGCTGGATGTGAGTGCTATTTTTCCATGTTCTCTTTCAATATATATATAAGCATTTCATCCGTCAAGCGAATACTGGGTGATTACGGGAACGCCTTCTGTTGTAACACAATGATAAATAGACAATAGTAGAGGAAAAACAAAAATCAAATTAATTGGGTCTGCGGCATGTTTTTGTGAAGAAGGTGTAGAAATATCAGGCGTATTGCCGTGAGAAGGAAGCAAAAACAACCCTAGGCTCTTGTGGTATGACACTGAGAATAGGAAGGTTTTAGAATAAGAAAATTGAGGATTACAGAAAATGGAGTAGAATTTGTTCGGTTACTGCTTACTCTTTTTCATGCTCAACGGCTTTATAAATCTTCCGAATTCGTCCTGTTGTGCTCCCCAAAGAACAAGGATTTCCGAAGAGTTTCTTCTTTATCGGAAAAGGATTCCATCGGCGATATCATTTCGTCCCGAGCATGCTCGGCATCAGTATCTTCTTTTCCGCAATGTCCGCATTTTTCTTGATTCTCTTCCGAATCGGGTTCGTGTTCCTTGGGCCCGCACGTCCATCCTTTTGCCCCGAATTCGGAATTGTTTCCATAGTCGTCGGTTTCCGCCGAGGTAAAAATAACGGTCGTCTCAATCACTCCTTCACTTCCCGTGCCGTTTGCCCGTGCGTTGTCGGCAATATGGTGCCTGCCACCGGCTTTTTGCCCGGTAAACCTGAGCGGCTCGCCTGAGCCGGTAAAAAGATTACGCCGCACGATGGCCGACGTTTCGGGATGGATGGCGATTGCGGGGGCGGGGAGAGCACTGTTTTTCGACCAGAAGGCCAAGGTGTTGTGTTCCACTATGATGTTCTGCGTCTCTACGCCCTCCGAGCCGTTTTTTCCCAGAATGAGAATCGACTCCGCGCCGCTCCTGATGATGCAGTTGTTTGCGATTGTATGGCCTTTTCCCGAAACGCGGATTCCGAGGCCGCTGTCCGCAATCCGGTTGTCGCTCACGACGGTGCCTTCGCCCGTGGCGACGGTTATCGCGCTGCCCGGGCAATTGGTAATGACGTTGCCCTTTACCTGGGTGTCCCCGCATTTCACCATGATGCCTTCGGCGGCGCAGTCGTCAATCGAGTTGTAGTCGATGCAGTGGCCGTACTGGTTCGCCGAATAATCCCGCGCGCCCGCGAGTATGCCGTAATCGTACTTGGAAAAACGGTTCCGCCTGACGATGATATTCGTGATAGGCTTGCCTTCCTGCGAGTCCCCTTCCGAAATCATGAGGCCCACGTTCATGGAGGAGGGTTCCTTTTTCGGTACGTTTGCTATCGCCGGACGGCAAAACTCGCAGAACTCTACGATGTTGCACGCCGCTCCCGAACCCCCGAAGAACAGCGTGCAGGACGCTGCGTTATCGCGGCCGCAGTTTTCGAACCGGATGCGTTCGAACCGGTTCCGCTCGCACGCCCCCATCACGCTTATGGCGCCCTGGGGTGCGTCGCGGAAGACAAGGCCCGAGACGATAAGGTCACATACGTCGTAGAAGTACCAGCACCCCTCCGAAATCACGGCCTTCGATTCCGCGGCGGCGACGATGCGCAGAGGCATGTCGACGGAACCCGATACCTGGATCGTCGCGTCACCCGGATAGAGTCCCTCCAGGAGTACCACGGTGGAGCCGGGCCGCGCCTTGGCCAACGCCGAAGCGATGGTGCCGAAGGGTTCGTCAAGGGTTCCGTTGCCGGTGGCGCCGCCGTTGGGCGATACCCACAGGACGTCAGGATCGTTTGGGGAATACATGAGAGTGATGAATAAAAGGCCGGGAAACGGCTCGGGCGCCGTCATTTCCGCTCTTTTTCGCCGTCCTTTTCGTTGTCCTTGTCTTTCGTCATGAACTGGGAGACTTTTTTGATGAGTTCCGGCGCAAGCGCGAGGATTTTCCCGAGTCCGGGATCCGATTTGGAGAATGGATGCACCTGCACCTTGTCGTCCACGATGGTGATGAAGGCGACTGGGGTGATGTTGATGCCGCCGCCCGTACCCGCGCCCGATCCCGCCTTGTTTTCGTTTCCCGCGCCGCCAGCGGCAAACCCGACGGATATCCTCGACACCGGGATGAGCGTGACGTTTCCCGCGCGTATGGGTTCGCCGATAACGGTCTCGGTCTTGGCGATGTACTGGATCTGGTCCATCGCGGTCTTGATGACGTCGGTGAGGTTCATAGGTGCGCTCCTTGAAACCTTTATCTATTTTAAATCTATGTGTTGCGCAGGGAGCAATAAACAAAAACAAACCTCGGCCCGGCGCGCGGCGGCGCTGTGGTGTCTGGTCGCGGTCGCCGCGTTCGGCCAGGACGATTCGGGCATCCGCGTAAGCGAACTCTTTCCGCGCCAGGCCGCCGATTGCCCCGAGTGGATCGAGCTGGCCAATACGTCCGGTTCGGCCGTCAACCTGCAAAACTGGAAATACGGAAACGCCGACGACACCTGCCTTATTACGGCTGCCGATTTCTCGATTCCGGCCGGAGGATACGCGGTTCTCACAAAAGACAAGACGCTTTTCTCCTCGAAATACCCGGCGGTGTCCCTGGTTCTTCAGCCCGTACGGTGGAAAAGCATGGACAACTATCATGATACGCTTTTCTTCCGGGACAGCACGGGTTTTGCGCGGGAATGCGCGGGCTGGGACTCGCGCTGGTTCGCGTCGTGGAGCAACCAGTCGCTGGCGCGCGTTTCCTTCCAGGCGGACGGATGCACGAACGAGGCATGGGTCGCGGCCGCGATTCCGTCGCCCGGCCAGCCCAATCCGGACGCGCGGCATCGCGCCGGCGTCGCGTCGCTCGACATAGGCCCTATTCCATTCACGCCGAACAACGACGGGAAGGACGATTATTTGTCGATAAGAATCTCGTTCCCCGCGGCTGCCTCCGCCGCGGTGGGCGTGTACGGGTTCGACGGCAGGAAATACCTCGACCTGCCCCAGCCGCCTCCGCCTTCGTACCAATACCTCTGGAACGGCGCCCTCGCTTCGGGTGGCGCGGCGCCCGCGGGCCCGTTTTTCGTGGTCGCCGAGATAACCAGCGGCGGGACGAAGCAGGTACTGCGGAAGAAAGGCGCGCTGTGGAGATGAGACTTTGTTTTGCCCCTGCCGCCGCGGTTCTGCTCGCGTGCTCTCTGCCAGCGTTTCCGGCAAGCCGCGAGCCGTGCGCCCTCGGCTATTCCATGTCCAACGCCGGAACAATCCTCCAGCAGACCGGCATCTCGGGGCGGCAGGCGTTCACGCCCGCGTGTTTTTACGCGGATTCGTTCCGGTACGGCGTGACGCTCGCGGGCGTGGATTACTTCGATCCCATGGACAACATGGAATCGGCGCACCTGTATCAGGTTGCGTTGGGCGGATTTTTTTCGTACGGGAAATGTACCGCGAAACTCGCGGTCGAGCATTTCGACGCGCTCGGCGTGTATTTCGAGCAGGAAGGGGTGCTTTCGGTGGGCACCTCGCTTCTGCGATTTGTCAATACGTCAATCGAATTGTACGGCTACCGCGCCGGGCTGTACCGGGGCGGCGCCGTGCAGACCCGCGCGGAGCTGGGCGTCTCGGCCATGGTGCCGTTCCGCCTCGCCGCGGTGTCGCTGGGGTGCAGCCACATTCCGATAAAACGGGCGTCCGTTGAAGGCTATTCCTCGCCGCTCGCGATACACGCCGGCGTACACTCGACCGCCAACGCGCTGGGCAGCCAGGGAATACTGTGCGAGGCGACAAGCGACGGGCCGTGGCGCTTCCGCCTGTCGATAGGCGAGGAATACTGGCTTTTCAAGACCGTCGCGCTGGCCGCGGCGTTCACCACCAATCCGGTGGTGGTGAGCTTTGGAGTCACGGTGGCTTGGAGGTCGGCGGCGATGAGCGCGGGGTTCGCGGATCATCCGGTGCTCGGATGGTCGAAGGGACTGGCGATTGACTGGGCGGGGAAATAAAGGTGATCAAAAATCAATGGAAAATCCGGGCACCTGCCGATCGGAACCGGTTCCCCAAAACAGGAAATTAAAAGTCATCATTTCCGTATTGATTCGAATCCTTCTTGTGAAGCGACAATGCTTCTTGCGGATACGCATGACCAATCGTGCGGACGAACATCCGCCCGCACGTTAGGCCGGACTGGAGGCCGCGCTGGAGCGCGGTGCCGCCCGGACCCGGCCGCGTACTCGCGGCATAGTGCCGGGGCGGCCCGAGGGCGAGCCCGAGACCGGAAGGAGGGCCGACCCGAGACTGCGTATCAACGCAGGCGAGGGGAACGCCCGGATTTATTTGTAATTCATGAAAAGAAAATTTTCAAGAAACACAAAACAGCCTATTCGCAATACAGCTTCTCAAACCTCTTCTCCGGCGCGTACCAGAAATAACCGCATCCCACGCTTTCCGACGTGACGGTCACGAGGATATTTCCCTTGAAGCGCGCCAGGTATCGTTTGAGTTCCTTCTTTCCTTCGTACAGGTTCTTAATGTCGGGCGATATCAGCTTAAGCGACGCCCCGAACGGGGACAGGCGGACGGCGGTTGTGTAATTGTTGTAAACGCCGAACAACGGCAGGTCTCTGTCCGGCGCGAACGACGCGCGGCTTTCCTTGTCGTAAATCGTGTCCCTTCCGTTTATGACGACGTGCCGCACGAGCACCCTGTCGCCGGCGCGCATGATTGCGGTGACGCATTTCTCCTTTTTGCCGTCGCCGGTGTAGTCGACATAATCGACGATGGCGGTGTCGAGCATCTCCGGCGCGCGGGAGAATGTCTTGACGGAATCGTAGTGCCTGCGTTCGGGGGCGGTCGTTTTTTGCAGGTACGTTTCGCACGCCTGCGCCGCGGCCGCGGCCGCGCGCTCTTCCTTGGAAAGCATGGTGTCGCGGTACGCGGGGTTGGGGCGGTACCAGTCGAAACGTGCGAAATACTCCCGCAGATCCTTCGACTCGAAGGTCCTGCCGCGGCGCGCGTATATCTCATTGCGCAGGAGTCGGAGTTCCTTTGCGGCCGAGTCCGAGAAGAATGCCGATTCGATCCGTTTCTCAAACGCGGTTTTGCCGAACGCGGGCGGGCCGGGCCGAGGGGGTTTTTCGGGGGCGCAAAAAAGAAAGAGGAGTGACGCCGAAAGGGCCGGTAGTAAATAATGAATTCTCATGAAAACGATCCGTTCTCCCGAACTGTCGTCGGTGCGGTACGTGGATTGAGCGCAACGCCGGGATTACACTCACCGGCGTATGCCGCGATACGGCGTGTCCGCGATTGTGCCTGCTGTACCAAAAATAAAAAAGGGCGTCCCCATGAACGCCGCGTTTCCTTATATCATCATTCGAAAAACATCACGCTCTAAACGCCTTCAGCCGGCCGCTCCTTGACTTATGCTTGAGCCTCCGCAGCGCCTTCTCCTTAATTTGCCTCGCCCGCTCGCGCGTGAGATTGAAGCGCTGGCCTATTTCGTCGAGCGTGTGGGCCGTTTCCTCGCCGATTCCGAAGTACAGTTTGATGACCTCTTTTTCGCGGCTGGTGAGGGTGTTGAGGGTCCGGTTGATTTCCTCGTGGAGCGACACCTCCATCACGCCGTCGTCGGGAAACTCCTGCTCGTCATCCTGGAGCAGGTCGAGGAGCTTGCCGTCTTCGCCATACTGAAGCGGGGCGTCGAGCGACATGTGGGAATTGCCTATTTTGATGGTATCCCGGACTTCTTCTTCGTCGAGCTGCAGCTCGCGCGCGATTTCCTCGACGTTGGGGTTTCTGCGAAACTTCTGTTCGAGCTTGCTCTGTGCCTTGCCGATCTTGTGGATGGTGCCCACGCGGTTGAGGGGCAGCTTTATTATGCGCGACTGCTCGGCCAGCGCTTGGAGGATTGCCTGGCGGATCCACCACACGGCGTAGGAGATGAACTTGAAATTCTTTTTTTCGTCGAACCGCGTCGCGGCGCGGATGAGGCCAAGGTTTCCCTCGTTGATGAGGTCGGAGAGCGGCAGCCCCTGGTTCTGGTAGTTACGCGCCACGCTCACCACGAACCGCAGGTTCGCCTTCACCAGTTTTTCCAGCGCCTTCCGGTCGCCCTTGCGTATCCGAATCGCGGCTTGCGCCTCCTCTTCGACGGTAAGCGTCTTGTTCCTACTGATTTCCTTGAGGTACAGCGCCAGTGAATTTTCTTCGGTAAGGAACTGGTTCTTTTCCATAAGAAGGCGCGGCTATGCTTTCGTGGGAGGATTGTAAAGCATCGGGCGAAGGATTTTTTCGGGTTACCAACGGGGCGAAGTTGGTTTTGGGCTTTGGGGGTCGATTTTCCTCTCCGGCAAAATACTACATAATTTATTACGGGGCGCAAAAAAATACAGGGGTCCACATCGACGGTCTGGCTATTTCTTCCACAGGAAAACGAGGTGGAGGATAAGGGCGACGTAGAACGCCCCGCCCAGACAGAGGACAACGGGATTGACGGATTTTCTCAGCTTTATCCAGGCGAGCACCGCGCCGGCCGACGCCAGGGCGCAGGCGGCCGATACGAGCGTGACGCCTTTGAGTTCCCATTCGGTAAAAAGCATGCCGAACACCACCGGAAAGCAGCTTTGGAATACCATGGCACCCGTGATGTTGCCGAGCGCCAGCGTATCCTTGCGCTGTCCCACCCAGATAATCGAATTGATTTTCTCCGGAAGTTCGGTGGCTATGGGCGTTATGATGAGCGACAGGATGAGCGGCGATACGCCCATGGTCAGCGAGAGTGCCTGTACGTACTCCACGAAATAGTGAGCTCCCACTACAAGGAGCGTGAGGCCGGCGCAGAGCTGCGCCAGGATAAAAGGGAGCGTCGACGGCAAGCGCGCGAATCTCGCGAGGTACAATTCACCAGGGTTTTCGATTTCCTTTCCTTCACTTTTAATCGTGTTCCGGATGTAGAGCGGATACGATGCGAGCAATCCCAGGGCGACGATAGCCTTGAGTATGACGTGGCCGCGGTAAAAGGTCGCGCTTACGGCTATCCCGTAGTACAGGATAAAAAAGACGAGATCGCGCGTAAGATTGCCGATATCCGCGTTCATGCGCATGGTGCGTTTGCCCAACAGGGAATAGACGAGAATTGCCGCTCCCGTGACGAAAAACGCGAGCGTGGCGAGCATGAAGGGGGCGCCCGCGATTGCGCCGATGCCCACGTCGTGCGCCGCCTTTCCGCCCGTGAAAAGGATGGCGATGACGGGGATAAGGGTCTCGGGAAGGGCCGTACCCACCGCCGCGAGGATACTGCCTACGATGCCCTGATGGAGGTTGAGCGCCTTTCCCAGCAGTTCTATTGCGTTAACGAAAATGATGCAGGAAAACAGGATGACGAGAAGGCTTGCCAGAAGAATCGCCGAATCAAGGAACATACCGCCACCGGCATATTTAAGGTATAAAAGGGAAAACGCGAGCCGTCGGAAGAACGCCACAAAACCGTATTGTGCCCATTTGGTGCCGCGGCGAGGTGTCCGCAGGCGTTTCGCCCGACAAGGTAAAATACTTTGTCAGCGGTTCCTGGGGCCTTTTTGTGTCTTTGTGCGCCGTTTGCGGCGCGTCGATGTTCTTCTTGACTTGTCTTGCCTCACCTTCTTATTTTGTGAGGTCGCGGAATTAGTCCCCCATCACCAATTACATCAATTACATCTAACCAATGAGGAGAGGCTCATGGCAAGCATCAGTCCTACCGCAGCCGCCACCAGCGTCCCGGTCGAACAGGGGAAAAATTATACCCCTGCGCTCGTCGCCCTGACGTCACTGTTTTTCATCTGGGGATTCATGACGTGTCTCAACGACATCCTGATTCCCCACCTCAAGGCGATTTTCAAGCTCAACTACGCCGAAGCCGCGCTCGTGCAGTTCGTGTTTTTCCTTGCCTATTTCATCGTGTCGCTTCCGTCGGGCGTGATTGTGAGGAAGATTGGTTACAAGGTCGGTATCGTGGTGGGGCTTCTGGTGTCGGGAGTGGGATGCGCCCTGTTCTATCCCGCCGCAAGCAGCCAGTCGTACCCCGTGTTCCTTACCGCGTTCTTCGTGCTGGCGTCGGGCATTACCCTCTTGCAGGTTGCGGCCAATCCGTACGTCGCAATTCTCGGTAAACCGGAGACGTCGTCGTCCCGTCTCGTGCTCACCCAGGCGTTCAATTCGCTGGGCACCACGGTCGCGCCGTGGTTCGGTTCGGCCCTCATCCTGTCGGTGGCCATCAAGTCGGCCGACGAGATTGCAAGCATCGCGGATCCGGTCGCCAAGGCCGCCGCTCTTCAAACCAACGCGCATGCCGTGCAGATGCCGTACCTGATGCTGGCCGGCGTGTTCGCGCTGCTCGCCATTTTCTTCGTGATCATGAAACTCCCCAAAATCGTCGAAGAGCCCCACGAAGCGGGAGCCAAGCATGAAGGCACCATCGAGCTCTTCGCGAAAACGCTCCGCTATCCCCATCTCGCGCTCGGCGTGCTCGGCATTTTCTTCTACGTAGGCGGCGAAGTGGCAATCGGCAGCTTCCTTGTGAACTACATGAAAGATCTCGTGGGATTCTCCGCCGCGCAGGCGGGTAATTACCTGATGTTCTATTGGGGCGGCGCCATGGTGGGCCGTTTCATCGGGTCGGCCGTTCTCAGGTTCCTCAAGCCCGGCCAGGTTCTTGCCTTCAACGCGACCGTGGTATGCGTGCTGCTCGTCGTGACCATGGTGTCCGGCGGACACGTGGCCATGTGGTCGGTGCTCGGTATCGGCCTGTTCAATTCCATCATGTTCCCCACCATCTTCACCCTGGCCATCGCGAAACTGGGACGCCACACCAGTTCGGGTTCCGGCCTCCTGTGCATGGCGATTGTGGGCGGCGCGCTGGTTCCCTGGGTCATGGGAAGGATCGCCGACATACCGAAGATCGGTTTGCACCACGCCTTCGTCATTCCGCTCATTTGTTATTTGTATATCGTGTTTTACGGCGCCAAGGGATCCGCGCCCAAGCTTCCCGCCGGTGTCTCCGAAAAAGACTGATGCGATAATTTTCCGCCTTAATCGGTAATCTCCGGCGTGCGCATGCACGCCGGAGATTTTTATGTGTCAACCGCTGGAGCGGCCCGTCGTTGGTGAAGGCCAAATGTATTTTCCTGTAGATGAACATACTCGTTCTTAACTGGCGCGACATGAAGCACCCGCAGGCCGGGGGCGCCGAAGTCCACTTCCAGCAGATATTCAGGCGGTTTGTCGCGCGGGGGCACGCGGTAGAACTCCTCACCACGCGGTTTTCGGGCTGCGAACCGCACGACGTCCAGGACGGCATTGCCGTCTACCGGTGGGGCCACACCTATTTTTTCAACTGGGAAGCGCCGTTTTTCGTGAGGAAAATCTGCCGCCGGCACCCGGTCGACTGTATCATCGACGACATGAACAAACTCCCTTTTTTCTCGCCGCAATGGTTTCCACGTAAAAAATGCGGCGTGATTTTCCACCACCTGTTCGGCGACACGGTTTTCGAACTGGCCGCCTATCCGTTCGCTCGGTACGTGCAAATCCTTGAAAAATGGGCCGTGCGGTCATACCGGAACACGGCCTGCTGCGCGGTGTCGCAAAGCACCGCCGCAGAGCTCTCGGCGCGGGGATTTTCACCGGGGAAAATCCGGATAATAGAAAACAGCGTGGACACCGACGCGTACTCGCCCGATCCGGCGGTACCCAAGGAACCCGATCTTATCGTATATGCCGGACGGCTCAAGAAATATAAAAACGTCGGTATCGTCCTCGACGCGGTAAGGCGGCTGTCGGATTCGGGCAGGAGCGTCCGCCTCGCGATTGCGGGCGCGGGCGACGACGAGAAAAACCTGGCGGCGCAGGCGCAACGCCTCGGCGTGGCGAACCGGGTGGAATTCCTCGGATTCGTGACCGAGGCCGAGAAAATCCGCCTGTACCGCAGGGCGGCCGTGTTTGTAAATCCGTCCCTCAAGGAGGGATGGGGAATAACCAACATAGAGGCCGGCGCGTGCGGCACCGCCGTCGTCGCCAACGACGCGCCCGGCCTTCGCGATTCGGTGAGGCATAACGAAACGGGCCTTTTGTACAAGGAGAACGACTGCGGCGATCTGGTGCGTTGCCTCGACGCGGTGATGGGAAATCCCGCGCTGCGCGCGAGGTTCGAGACCGCGGGCAGGAAACATGCGCTCGGATTTTCGTGGGACGAAAGCGCCCGCAAAATGGAGGAATGGGTGAAAGAGGCGGTATGCGCAGGGTAGCGGGAGCGCTTGTCAAGGTTGTGGTGACCGCGGCCGTTCTTGTCTTTATCGTCTGGAAGCTCGGCTTTCATCAGATACTTTCGACCGTTTCCCAGGCAAATCCGTGGTGGCTCTGCGCCGCGCTCGTGGTGTTTTTCGTAAGCGGGTGGCTGGGCGTGGTGCAGTGGGAAATAATCCTGAGGAACCGGGGAGTGAAACTCCCGTTTTCCCGCGTGTTTTCGCTGTATTTCATCGGCATGTTCTTCAACAACTTCGCGCTCGGGATCATCGCGGGCGACGCGGTGAAAGTCGCGTATATCAAGCTTGGAGAGGGCCGGGGCAAGGCGGGTTTCGCGGCGACGTTTCTCGACCGGTTCGCCGGACTCTGGGCGATGCTCGGATACGCGGTGTTCGGCAGCATACTTCTTATCAAGCAGAAGGCGCTGGAAAGCCGGAGCATGACGCTGGCCATCGTCGCGCTGTTCGTCGCGTTCGCCTGCTTCGGCGGAGCGCTTTTGTTCCTCATGTCGAAGAAGCTCCAGTCCCTGGCGTTCGCGCTCATACACTGGCTTCCCTTCAAGCGGAGAGATTCGCTGCGGCGCATCCTTGAAGAAACGCTCATCGAGTCCCACGACGCGCACATCCTCCTGCCCGTGGGCGTGCTGTCGACCGTGGTGCAGTTCATGCGGATCGGCGTGCATATACTGTGCGCGGCCGCGCTCGGCATGCTTTCGGCCGGAAACATCCACTATTTTTTCATTTTCGTTCCCATCCTCGCCATGATGATGGTGGCGCCGCTGCCTTTCGGGGTGCGCGAAAGCGTGGGCGGCGCGCTGTTCGCGCTCGCGGGATTTGAGGCGAGCGCCGCGATAGTGATGGGCTTTCTTGCCACCATCGTGGGCAGCGCGGCGAGCCTCGTGGGGGGAATACTGTTCGTGGCGAACAAACTTCAATCGTCAAGGAAAACGGCATGAAGCTTTCCGTGGTCATCCCGCTGCTCAACGAGAACGAAAGCCTTGCCCCGCTCATGGAGGCCGTCGACGCGTCGCTCGGCGGCGCGGGCATCGCCTATGAGGCGGTGTTCGTCGACGACGGCAGCACCGACGGCTCGTTCGAGACGCTTTCGGCCCTGGCGGGCCGGTACCCGGACAGGGTGCGCGCCGTGCGCTTTGCCCGCAACTACGGCAAGGCGGCCGCGCTTGCGACGGGCATCGAGCGGGCGCACGGCGACGTCATCGTCACCATGGACGCCGATCTCCAAGACGATCCCGCCGCCATCCCCGACATGCTCGCGTTGCTTGACAAAGGTTACGACGTGGTGAGCGGCTGGAAGAAGAAGCGCTACGATCCCATCACCAAGACGCTGCCGTCCAAACTGTGGAACTTCACCACGTCGCTCCTCGCGGGCGTCCGGCTGCACGATTTCAACTGCGGGTTCAAGGCCTACCGGGCGGCCGCGGCAAAGTCCCTCGACATCTACGGCGAGCGGCACCGGTACCTGCCCGTGCTCGCGGCGTGGAACGGCTACCGCGTCACCGAGATGGCGGTGCCGCATCATCCGAGAAAATTCGGCAAATCGAAATACGGTTTCGGCAGGGGACTCAAGGGAATTTTCGACCTTCTCACGCTCCTGTTCCTCCGTAAATACATGAAAAACCCGCTGCATTTTTTCGGTCTGGTGGGGCTCGTTTTCGCGCTGCTCGGCACCGCGGTGCTCGCGTATTTCGGAATCGAATGGATCATCACCAGGCAGATGCACATCAGGCCGCTTGTCCTGTTGTCGACGGTCGCCATCATCATGGGCATACAGTTCATATCGATAGGACTCATCGGCGAGATGATTACCCATTCCGCGCCGAAAAACACGTACCAGATTAAAGAATCGATTTGAGCGGCCTTCTGCCGCGTTCCATTGCCGCGCCTGCCGTCCCCCGGCAGGCCCACCTCGAACGGGCGCCCGGCAGCCAACCTATGAAGATTCTCTGCATTTGTCCCATCGGCATCGGCAACTACCTCATGTGTTATCCGGCGTTTGCGGCCGTACAACGCCGCAGGCCGGAGGCGGAGCTTCACCTGCTCGCCCTGCGCCACGGAATCGCCGCGACGGCCGAAGGCGATCCGCTGTGGAAAAACATCCACGTTTTCGACCCGGACAGGCTGACCGCCGCTCCCATCGAACCGGCGCGCGTCGTTTTGGGCCTGCGGCGGCTGCGGTTCGACGCGAGCCTTTGCTTTTTTCCTTCCAACACCTGGCAGTACAATGTCTTTCCCCTGCTGTGCGGTATACGGCGGCGCTACGGATTCCGGTACCGTCTCAAGCGTCTGACAAGCCTCTCGTTCCTGTGCACCGACCTTCTTGCGGTCGACCCCGCGCTCCATGATGTGCGTCAGAACCTCAGGCTTTCCGGTTTTTTCCTCGGTGAAAGCACCGACGGTGACGGGACGATTTTTCCCCGCATGTTCGGCGGCGACGAGGCGGCGTGGGCGCGAGAATTCTGCGACGCGCGGGCGCGGGGATCGCGGCTCATCGCCGTCCATCCGGGTTCCAGCGTGGAGCACGGCATGGACGTGAAGCGCTGGCCGCCGGATCGTTTCGCCGACCTTTCCCTGCGCGCGTGCCGGCGGCTCGGCGCGCGCGCGCTTATCGTGGGCTCGGCCGATGAAGCGGATGTCAAGCAGGCCGTCGCCGCCAAGATGAAAGAGGCGGCGGTTTTTGTAGAACCCGTTTCCATCCGCAGGACGGCGGCGTTGCTCTCCCGCTGCGCCTGCTGTATCGCCAACGATTCGGGCATCATGCACATGGCATCATGCATGGGCGTTCCCACGGCCGGCATCTTCGGCCCCACCGACGAGAAAAGAAACGGCCCCTTTGGAGAAAAAAACCTGGTCATCCGCAAGCCCATGCCGGGATTCCCCGTGTATACCGCGGAAAACGTGGGCGAAAGAACCGCGTCGGCGGGGACGGATCCGCGGGCCGCGCTCGCCGCGTTGGCCGCCCAGGACGCCTGGCTTTTGCTCGAACCGTGGCTCGAAAAAACATTCGGCCCGCCTTTCTGACGCCCTTTTGGCCCCCGGGAATTTTGCCTTGCGAAGAAAAACGGATGAATTGTAGAATCAGGTCGATGTCGCGTTGCGGAATCATCTCTCAGAGGGGGGCTTTTCATGACCGCAAGAATTTTTCTTTGTACGTTTTTTTTCCTGTTTGTTTATAGCAATAACGCGGATGCCGGTTTTTCCGTAAAACCGGATTCCGGCGCCATCCTCGTGTGGCGGCACGGTACGTCGAGCTGGGCGGCGGTAAAGGACAGCTTCCCCGTTTCGGCGGGCGATTCCCTGTATCTCGACGACAAATGCCGCGCGCGACTGTTTCTCGGCGCCGGCTCCACCGTATTGTTTCGCGGCGAACTGCGCGCGAACCTTTCGGGGAGCGATACCGCGCTCGCCGTGCGTCTGGACGCCGGCCAGTTGTTTCTCAAACACGATCCCGGCGCCGTGCTCGCGAATATCACCGTGGTGCTGCGAGGGTGCTCGTTCGTACCCGTAGGCACCGCGGCGGCCTTCAAGTTCACCAGGCAGGGCGAGGCGTCGGTGGCCGTGCTGTCGGGAAAGATACGCGTCGAGCCCCCAAAGGGTGAGACGGCCTTGGTGCCCGCGGGCTCGTACGGCACCTACGATCCCGCGCTCGGAGCCTTCAAGGAGGGGATGCTTTCCGCGGAGGCGATAAGCGCGCTTGAGAACTGGTCGGGCGCGAAGTTCGAGGCCGCTTCGGCGGCGTCTTCCGCGGCCGATACCGGCAAGCCGGCAATGAAGGACACGACGCATGCATCGGCGCCAGCGGCCGCTTTTTCGCCGGCACCCGCCGCGGAAAAGCCCGTGACGGCCGCTCCCGAAAAGCAAGCAGAAACACCTCCCGCCTCGCCTGTGAAAAACGAGGAGAAACCCGAACAACCGGCCGCCGCCCCCGCCGGGCAGCCCGCTTCGGCCACGGCGGAAAAACAGGAACAGCCCGCGCAGGAGGGGCGGCGGGAAAAGAAAGAGCAGGCAAAGCCCGCCGCGGGCGCGACGCCCGGCGTCACCTGGGAACTCTCGGCCGGAACCGTCACCGTGGGCGACGAGCAGTGGACGCGGCTTGCAATCTCCCCCGACATTCCGATCTGGAAATTCGGCATCGGGCTCGACGTGGAACTGTTCCTCGATGCGAAGGGGGATTTTTCCGACAAAGGATGGAAGTTCGATCACGACAACTGGGCGGGGTCCGTCCTGCGGAAAATCAAGTACCTGCGGTTCGGCTACGAAAACGATCCCGTGTTCGTCAAGGTGGGCGGTCTTTCCAACGTTACCCTTGGGTACGGGTTCGTGGTGGATCGGTTCACCAACATGCTGCACTACCCGGATCAGAAACTGCTCGGCCTTCAATTCTACCTCACCAACGTTTCCCCCGTGGGCGTCACGCTGCAGACCATGGTGTCCGATTTCATGGAATTCAAGTACAACGCCGGTCTCGCCGCCGCGCGCCTGGCGGTGTGCCCCATAAAGACGGCCAACATCCCCGTGCTGTCGAATTTGTCAATAGGCGCGACGTATGCCGTGGACGTCAACGAGTACGCCCCGGCGCGCGGTTGGGCCGCGGAGGGCGATCCGCGCGACAGGAACGACAACGGCGTGTTCGACGTCGCCTACTGGCGCGGCAAATACCCGTCCGCAATCGTCGACAGCCTCATCGCGCACGGCGACGCCGACACGAGCCGATTTACCATAGACACGACCTACCGCGACTCGGCCTCGCGCTACGCCCTCTTGGGCGCCGACATCGGGCTGCCCATCATTAAGTCCGACTTTCTCGGTCTCGACCTGTACGGCCAGGCCGCCGTGGTTGCCGATACGTCGGCCTTCAAGCAAAACCGCAGGGGCTGGGGGCTCGGCGCGCCGGGCGTGGCGCTGCGCGTGGGGCCGGTGAGCGCGAGCGTCGAATACCGGCACGTCGTGGGGCGGTTCGTTCCCGGATATTTCGGGCCGTACTACCTCGACGAACGGTTGCAGCGGTATCCCTTTGTCGAGACAAAGTCGCAGGGAATCGACAGCACGCGGCTCGACGGCGTGTTCGGCCGGCTCGGATTCAACATCGTCGACGTCGTTCTCGTCGACGGAACCTACCAATACCTGACGGGGAAGAATCGCGCGAAAGATCAGCGGATCGAGCTGTCGGGCGGGCTGGGGGACGCGCTCCTCAAGCGGATTCCCAAGATAACGAAGGCCGAAATATACCTCGACAAAAAGGAAATAGGCTCCACGGTGATGAGCCCCGACACCGCGTCGGCAATTCGCTACGACGCGTTCTTCGATCTCACGCCGTCGTTCTACTGGGGATACCGCGTAGGCGTCGCCATCACGCAAGGCGCGTCGCTCGTCTTCGACGCCTGCTTCGGCTACCGGTGGGACATCGATCACAGGCTGGTTCCGAACAACAACATGACCATCCGCACCGCGATTACGTTTTGACAAGAAACGCGGCGGATGCGGCGCTCCCGGCCGCCGCGAAAAGTATTTTTCCATCATGACCGATCCCCGCGCCAATCCCTTCCGGTCGCCCATGATGAGGCGGGTCGGTCGCGCGGGCGCTCCCCCGGGTTTCGCAACACGCTTCCGCATTCCCAGAAAAGGCCGCATCCGGCTCGCCTTGGTTCTCGTCGTCCTTGTCGCTGTCATAAAATTGTTGCTAAGCGTTAAGGGGCCGGCCGCAAAACCCGCCGCGGTCGCGCCGCCCCCGGCCGCGGAATCGCCCTCCGCCCCCGGCGCCGTTCCGCGGACGCAGCCGGCCGAGCGGCATTCGCTGCTCGGTCTTTTCAAAACCGACATCCCCGGTCGCCCCTTCTCGTCCGCCGTGCTCGCCGAAGTGCTCCGGAGACATCCGCCGCGCCTCAACGTCCCGGCCGACACCGTCGCCTCGGGCAACCGCTCGTTCGTGTTCCATTACAGCTTCGACAGCACGGTGGCGCGCTGCGGCCTCGCCCTGCTCAAACAGTATCATCCGAAATACGGTGCGCTCGTGGCCCTGGAGGCGCACAGCGGCAGGGTGCTGGCGCTCGTCTCGTACACCAGGGAGGCCGAGGCGCCGCTGGGCGACGACCTGTTCGCGCGAAGCATTTTCCCCGCCGCGTCGGTGTTCAAGACCGTCACCGCGTCGGCCGCCATCGAGCGGGGCAACATGAACCCGGAGAGCAGGCTTCCGCTCGCGGGACGGCGCTACACCCTGTACCGGTTCCAGCTCAAGGAAGAACTCTCGTCGTACGAACCGGTGTCGCTGCAGGACGCCTACGCCTATTCCATCAACCCCGTGTTCGGCAGGATAGGGGTGTATGTTCTTGGGCCGGACGTGCTCCGCGAATACATGGACAAGTTCGGGTTTAATTGCAGCATCCCCTTCGAGCTTGACAACGAGAAGCCGGTCGCCGGCGTCGCCGACAAGGATTCCGCGCTTTTCGTCGCGGAGATCGCCTCCGGGTTCAACGACAAGACTACGATGTCGCCCTTGTTCGGAGCCATGCTGGCGGCGGGCGTCTCGGAGAAAGGAAGGATGCCCGTTCCGTTTTTCGTGGACAGCGTGACCTGCGGCGACTCCGACGTATTTTTTCGCGCGTCGCCGCGCGTGTGGCGTTCGCCCGTGCGCGAAAGCACCGCCGCGCTCGTGAAGGGAATGATGGAGCGCGTGGCTCGGTACGGCACGGCGCGGAATTCGTTTAGGTATATCAAGCACACCGCCGGCTTCGACGATATCGATTACGGCGGGAAAACCGGCTCGGTCGACAAGGAAGGCCTGGGGAAAGTGGACTGGTTCGTGGGGTTCGCGTCGAATCCCCAGGACGCCAAACAGCGCATCGCCGTGGGCGTGGTCACCGTACACGACCAGTTCTGGACCGTGCACTCCAGCTACATCGCGGCCGAAGTCTTCAGGAAGTACATCAAAAAGGCCCAGGGCTTGGAAAAGGCGGCGGGGAGGGCGGCCGCGGCGGGCGGCGGGAAGCCGGTAGGTTAACAAAACAGAAAAGGCCTTGGAGAGGGAGGCGTCCCACTCGCTTTGGCTCCGCTCGCTTCCAATTTTTCTGTCGAGAAGAACGATGAGATACGGGGGAGAGGTATCTCCCCCGGCCTCGGCCTCCTTGCCGCTCGGGCGCCTAAGGTGTCCTCGGCACTCCCCTCTCTATGGTGGCCCCCAAGTGAGAGTGGCCGCGAGATAGAAACTTCGGCTGCGGGGGCACCAAGAAAGGATAGTTGAAGCGTTAAGGCGTAAACGCGTTGACGCGTTACAACATGGAATGAGGTCGGCACGCCCCTCTCCACGGATGGAGAAGGGCGGCCGCAACGCGGCCGGGGTGAGGCGACGTATTGATTCCGAACGGCGCAAGGACATCACTCTTGACAGAATAGATTTTCCGGTGCCGCGCGTTAGAAACCGGAGGGTGAGCCGGAGTGAAGGGCCGGCCGACCCCTCCTGAGTGTCACCTTGAGCGAAGTTGAAGAGCGAAGACGAGGGGAACGCCCGGCATTTTTATTTATTTTTAAATTTGATATCATGGAAAACCAAACCCAAAAATTCCGCTCGGCATTCATCGCCCTCGTGGGCCGCCCAAACTGCGGCAAGTCCACGCTCATGAACACCGTGCTGGGCGAGGAGCTTTCCATCGTGTCGACCATGCCGCAGACCACGCGGAAGAACCTCAAGGGCGTGTACAACGGCCCCGGAATGCAGCTCGTGTTCGTCGACACGCCCGGAATCCACAAAGGGCGCTACGCGCTCAACGCGTGCATGACGGGCGAGAGCGTGGGCGCGCTGTCGGGCGACGCCGACGCGGCGTGCTACATCGTCGATCTTGCGCGGGAATTCGGCGAGGAAGAGGACGACATCGCGCGCATAGTCGCGGCGGCGAAAATCCCGGCGGTCATCCTGTTCAACAAGAAGGATATCTGCGACGATCCCGATGCGGTGATGAAGGCCTTTTTCGCCCGCAACCCTTTGCTTGCGGGGCTGCCGCACGCGGCCGCGGTCGCCAAGGAAAGCGCGGCGAAGGAAGTCTTTCTCCGGCTCATCGACCCCTTTGTCCGGGAAGGCCCGGCCTACTTTCCGACCGATGACTTGACCGACGCGAACACCCGTTTTTTCGCCGCCGAGTACGTGCGCAAGCAGATCATCTACAACACGAAGGAGGAGGTGCCCCACGCGGCCTTCGTGGAGATAACCGGATACCGCGAATCGCCCGGCCGCCACCACGTCGACGCGGTGATCCATGTCGAAACCGACGGGCAAAAGGGCATCATCATCGGCTCGGGCGGCAGGCTCATCAAGAAAATCCAGTCCCGCGCCGAACAGGATTTGCAAAAGCTCACGGGCGTGCCCGCGTCCATCCGCTGCCACGTGAGGGTGCGCAAGGGGTGGAGGGACGACGAGAAGTTTTTGAAAAAAATCGGGTATGGATGAACGACGGGCGCGAAACGCGCATTTGACAATATGGTGCCGCGGAGGGAACGATGGAAGAAGATTGGCGGAGCAAGGAACGCGAGGACATCGATCTTAGGCTCGAAAACTTGAGCCTGGAGGCCGATATGAGACTGAAAGGCGGCATGTCGTTTAAAAATGCGGACGTTGAGCCGGAGACCGAGAACGCGTTTCTTAAAAAGATCGCCGCATACGAGGAAGCGGATGACGGGCCTCCCGTGCCGGTACGGTCTTTGTTTCCCGAGGACTTCGAGTTTCCTCCGGCCTCCTCCCTGCCGCCGGAAAAACTTGCGGAAAAAATACAGGAGATCGCGAGAGTCCTGTCGGCCAACAACATCGAATTCGGTTTCGCCAACGACCTTCCCGACGAGGTTCTTTATAGGTATCTTGCCGAGGATTTCGCTCCCAACGAATTAATCAGCGCGGCCGCGGGCGCCGGATTCACCTGGTGTATCGACGGCTGCGACGGCGGTTGCGACGATTGTTTTCAAAAGGCATACTGCTCCACGGCGAAAGAAATTCTTGGGGAAGACGGTCTTTCGACGGACGCATGACTCGCCTCGCGCCGACGGCATAGCCGTTCCCGCGTGAGATTCACGCGGGTTGGCGCCTGTCTTATATTTATTTCCGTCGGCCCGCGGGTCGCCTCTCGCGACGTCGGCCCGTCGGGACTTTGCGGAAGAAAAGGAAAATATCGGTCATGGTTTCGTTTGTTTTTCAAACAACCGGTTTATGGCGACGGTTCAAGAAACGGCCGTCCGCCGGAGCGAGCGCTATGCCGCGTTTTTTTCATTCCATGTGTTTTCTTGCCGTTCTATCCGCATGCTGCGGCGCCGCGTCTTTCGCCGACGATCCTCAAGTCGTTTACAAAAAAGCAACCGATTTCTACAAAGCGTCACGCTATGACTCCTGCTCCGCCGTGATTCGCTCGTTCCTCAAGGCGCACGGCGCCGACGGCGCGGCCGAATATCTCGCGCCGCTGCTCATCGAATCGAGCGTGCGCGAAAACGACTACGCCCTGGCGGGGCGCCTGTTCCAGATTTACCTCAAGCGGTATCCCTCGTCGTCGTTCATGCCGCGGTTATGGTACCTCGACGGCCTGTTTTTGGCCAAGACCGAAAGCTACACCGCCGCGCTCGCCGCGTTTTCCAACGCCCTGAGCGGCGGGCTGACCGACGGGCTCGACACGCTCGCGATTGCGAACGTGAGGAAGTTGTGCGAGCAGGCGTTCTCTGCCGACGAGCTCGACGCGCTGGTCAAGCGTGCCGACCTCCACCCCAGGATAGCCGAGACGCTCGCGTACTTTCAGATTGTCAAGCTGTACGGGGCCGGCCAGCTCGCGCGCGCCGGGGAGCGGGCCGAGCGGTACCTTAAGCTTTACGACCGCGCCCCCCACGCCGCCGCCGTTCGTGACTACGAGAACAAGGCCGGCGCGCAGGAGCGCGGCCAGGTGCAGATAGGACTTCTGGCGCCCCTGTCGGGGTACGACGCCGATATCGGCAAGCAGATCGTGACCGGCGCGCAGCTCGCCTTCGACCAGTATGCGGCGGCGACCGGCGCGCGGCTCAACCTTGTCATGTGCGACTCGCACGGCAACATGGTGGAAACCGCGAAAAAGACCAAGGAGCTGCTGACCGAAAACCGCATTCCCGTCGTCCTTGGGCCCGTGCTTTCGCAGGACGCCATCGTCGCGGCCTGCATCCTTATGGACAAGGACGCGGTGATGCTGTCGCCCACGGCCACCGACGACGGCATCGCGGCGATGGGCCCGAATATCTTCCAGATGAACGTCACGCTCGGCACGCTCGGCGCGAAGATAGCCCGCTACGCGATGGACAACCTTAACATCCGGGATTTCGCCATCATCGGGCCGTCGTCCGATTACGCGCGAGCCCTTGCCGGAGGCTTCCGCAAGGAAGTGGAGAAGAGCGGCAGGGAAATCGTGTCCGACGAGACCTACGAGGAGGGCACCAAGGATTTCAAGGTGCAGTTCGACAATCTCAAGACGAAGCTCGTCATGAGAAAGCAGCAGCGCACGGCCGTGGAAAAGAGCCTCGCGGGCGACGTTTCGCCCTCGCCGAAAACCGATCCGAAGCTCGCGGCGGCGGCCGATTCGGGTTACGAGATAGGCGGCATCTTCCTTCCCGCCGATGCGGAGGACGTGGTGATGCTCGCGCCGCAGGTGATGTATCATCACATCAAGACCCAGCTGCTCGGCTCGACGGGCTGGCACAACCAGAAGACCATCGCCGACGGAAGAGAGTACGTGAACAACGCGCTCCTTTCGTCGAATCTTTTTACCGGCCTTCCGGAAAGCAAGGAGTGGCAGGACTTCAAGGCCCTTTATAAAAGCAAATACGGCGCGGAACCGGATCGCGTGGCCGCGCTCGGCTACGACGCCGCCTCGCTCCTCGCGCAGGCGCTTCGGCAGGCCGGCGCCCAGGCCCCGGCGTCGCAGCTATGCCAGACATTGGCCTCCATCAGGAATTACAAGGGCGCGTCGGGCGTGGTTACGTTCGACCCGTCGTTCCGGATCAATACCGCCGCGTCGATAATCATGATCAAGGACAAGCAATTCATAAGAGTCCAATAATTTGGCGGGCGGCCGCGGGGTGTATCTCCCGGGCTTTTGCCGGCGCTCGTCACGACAAAGAACGATTTGTTTTTTCTTACCATAAGATTCCATGCGCCTTTTCTATTTCCTAAAAGAAGCCGTCAGGGGGTTCTACCAGGCGAAGCTCATGACCTTCGTCTCGGTAATCACCATCGGCCTCACGCTGTTCTTCCTCGGGTGCATGGCGGTTGGATACGTCAACGTGCGCCAGGCGCTGAGGACCGCGGCGGGCAGGGTCGCCGCAATCGCGTATGTCGACGACAACGCCGCGGCCGACGCCGCGAGGCTCACCTCGCTCGTGGCGCGGGTGAAGGCCCTTCCGCAGGTCGCCTCGGCGCGCGTCGTGGACAAAGAGGAAGCGTGGCGGCGCTTCAAAGCCGAAAACGACAGCGCCATGCTCCAGGCCGTGGACGAGAACCCGTTCCCCGTGTCCGTTGAAATCACCGTGGGGCCCGCGTTTCAGTCCGCGGCCTCGCTCGATACGCTGTCGCGGGAGCTTGCCGCGACCGACGGCATTGAAGACGTGCGCATGTCGCGGTCCGAAATGCGGCGGATCGAGCGTTACCGCTGGCTGTTCCTCATGGGCACCGTCGTCTTCTGCGTCATACTCGTGATTGCGCCCAACGTGATGATCTCCAACACCATCAAGCTCACCATTTACGCGAGGCGGGAGATCATCCGCAACATGCAGTTCGTGGGCGCCACGCCCGCCTACATCAAGGCGCCGTTCATCATCGAGGGCATGCTGCAGGGCGTGTTCGGCGGCTGTTTCGGCGCGGCCGCGCTCCTGGCGGTAAAAGCCGCGCTTTCGCATTTCGTCCTTGTGTGGGGGCCGTGGTATCTTGTCGTCTTACTCTTCGTCGCGACGGGGGCGCTGTTCGGGTGCATAGGAAGCATGAGCGCTGTTCGCAGATTCCTCGCGTCCTGATGGCGCTACTCGCCGTCGGGTGCTGTTTCCCGTTGTCTGCGAGGAACAACGGGAAGCCCGTCGCGCCCGCGTCGAACGTTGAAGTCGATAAGAAGATCGAGGAGAAGAACGCGGTTCTCGATTCCATCAGGAACGAGCTTGAAAAGGGCAGGCAAAAACTGCGCGAGCTTGCGGGACGGGAAGGAACCGTGGTCGCGCAGCTCGAACAGGTGGAAAGCAACATCGCCACGGCCGAAACCTACCTGCTCGGCCTCGGAATAAAGATCGACTCCGCCGCGCAGTCGGTTTCCCGGCTCGGGTCGAGCCTCGATTCGGCCGACCGGGAGCTTGCCCGGCGCCAGGCCCTCATGAGGAAACGCCTGCGCGCCATGTACAAGGCAGGCCCCGTGGCGATGTCCGGCCTCCTCCTTTCCTCCAGTTCCATCGCCGACATGCTCAACCGCGCCCGGTATTTTCGCGATCTCAACCGCTACGACCGCAGGCTCGCCGCCGGCATCGACACGGTCCGGCGGAAAATCAAATCCGACAAGACGGCGTTCGAGGCCGAGGAAAAACGCCTCACCGCGCTCAAGCGCGACAAGGAGGCGGAACACGGGGCGCTGGTGTCCGCTCAGGCGTCGCACGAAAAATTGCTTGCACAGGTTCGGTCGCAGAAAGACGCGTACGTCAAAATGATAAAGGAGCTTGAGGCGGCGCAGCGGGAGGTGGAGAACATCGTTGCCGCGCTGGAAAAGAAAAAGCGCGCCAAACCGCGCTCGGTGTGGGAAAAGAGCATAAACGCCTCATTCGAAAAGGAGAAGGGCGCGCTGCCGTGGCCCGTCCAAGGAAGCGTGGTCGCCGAGTTCGGCAAGGTGGTGCACTCGGTGTACAAAACCGTCACCAATAATACGGGCATCGACATCAGCGCGGACAAGGGCGAGCCCGTGTATTGCGTCGCGCCGGGGAGCGTGGCCTACGTCGGCTGGATGCGCGGCCTGGGCAGGCTCGTCATCGTGGATCACGGTGGCTACTACACCACCTACGCGCGTCTTGAGGAAACCATGGTGGCCAAGGATCAGAAGGTGTCGGCGGGAACGAAAGTCGGGGTGGTGGGCGAGCCGAATCCGTTTGAACCGCCCAAATTGCACTTTGAGATACGGAAGTCCACCGAGGCGATGGATCCTGAAGGGTGGTTGACAAAAAGGAAAAAGTAGCCGCGGAATTTTCCCGTTCCGCGGGTTCCGGGCCGCCCGGTGAGTCAAGTCCAAATGACAAACGGCCCGCGGATTACGTCCGCGGGCCGTTTGCGCATATTGGTAGTCCCTGCGGGAATCGAACCCGCGTTGCAGGAATGAAAATCCTGTGTCCTAACCACTAGACGAAGGGACCATTCGCATTTTAGCAGGCCCTAAAAATACCTTGCCGCGATTTTTGGGGCAATAACAATTCAAGGTTGGGCGATAATGCCGGACTGACGGAGGAAACCCAGGTAATCTTCCTCGCCCCGCTCCTGCGCCACTTTCCCGCCGGCGATCCGAAATATTGTGATGCCGGTCCAACGCACGTTTCTGTCCGTGGCGGGATAACCCAGGAATTGTCCCTTGTGCGTGCCCGAAAAAGTCCAGCGTATCACGGCCTTGTCGTTTTCGGCGATTTCTTCCTCCACCTGGACGGCGGCATCGGGAAAAGAAGAGCGAAAGCCTTCTAAAATCTTCCTGTACACCGCGGCGCCTTCGATTACCCTCGGGAATGCGGGATAATACACCGAAATAGAAGGGTCGGCGAATTTCTCCATCAAGCCGAGGTCGCCGTCGCCCACAGGCGGATGAATTGACGGGCGATGGATTTGGATTCATCGGCGGACATGTTTCCCTCCAATCTTTTGTTTGCATTCACGCGTCGTTTCTCAAGTAAAATTACTAAGCGGTTCATCCGTAAAACCACTAAACCGTTCACGCGGGGAGCGTATCAAGGCCGGCAGGCAACCGCCTTCTTTCTTTTCGCTCTTCTTTATGCTTTCTCGGGCAAGTATATTTGATGCATGCGTAGCCCCAAAGGAGTCTCCCGGTTTTGTCTCGTCGTCTTCGGTTCCATCCTTGCCGCGCTTTGCTTCTCCTGCGGTAAGTCCTCCGAGAACAAGTCGGAGCTTCCGCGGATTCTTACGATAGGCGAAGTGACCACGGCCATCGACGGCGCGCGCGACTCACTCGTCGCGTTCGATTTATATGCCGACTGGTGCGGGCCCTGCAAGGTGCTCGAACCGGTTCTCGACAAGATTGCCGCGGCCTACAAGGGAAAGGTTTTGTTCTACCGGATAAATATCGATCAGATCCCCGAGGCGGCGCAGAAATTCGGCGTCACCAGCATCCCGAAAGTCGTCTTCATGAAAAACGGAAGCGTGGCGGCTTCTCTCATCGGCCTGCAGCCCGAGGAAGCCTACGTGGACGTCATAAAGCGGTTTTCCGAGGCGAGCGGCATGAGTCCGGCGGCGAAATAAGAAATATCCGGCCATCGAAGCCGCACCGGTTATCCCTTACCGGCCAGAATCCCTTCAATTAAATCAACGCTCTCCTTCACCGCGTCGTGCTTGGCGAAATCGTCCCGCACCCTTTCCGCGTTCCTGCGGAAAGAAGGCTGGCGCAGGATCTTCGTCACCGACGTGCGTATCTTTCGCGCCGACGGCCTGTCGGTCTTGAGATCGATTCCGGCGCCGCAATACACTATCCGGCTGGCGATTTCGGGCTTGTCCTCGGAGTTGCCCGCGACCACGAGCGGGACGCCGTACGACAGCGCCGTGGAAACCCCGCCGTAACCGCCGTTGGTGATCATCACGCTTACGCGCGGCATGACATGCGCGTAGGGAATATAGGGCTCGAAGATGACGTTGCGGCCTTGGAGGCGGTTTTGCAATCCTTCCGCCGGCCGGCCGCCGGTAGAGACGACCAGCGTGACGTTTTCGTCGCGCAATGCCTTAAGGGAGGGGAGGATGAGCTTGTCGAGATCGTTGTCCACGGAGCCCTGCGTTATGAACACGACGGGTCTGCCTTCCGTCAAGCGGTCCATCCAGGAGAATTTGGGATCGGCGTCCGTTTCGGGAAGAACCGGGCCCACAAATCGTATGTTGGGCGGTATTCTTTTCCTGGGAAATTCAAACGCCTCGGTGGTGAATTTGAGGGCAAGGACGCTGTCGGCAACGGTTTGCTCCACGAAAAACCGAGTCATGGCGGGCAGGCCGATCTTCGCGCGCAACGCGTTGATGTCCTTTTCCACGTTACGGAAAAGAAGGCGGAAGATGATTTTCGCGATTTTGTCGCGGTAGCGGCCGTACTTCGACGAATCGGGCATCATTCCCGTGCCGGGCGTCGGCGCGTCATCGTCGAGGACCATGAGCGGCGTGCTGCCGTAGATGATCCATTTCTTCTCCTTCTTTTCGCTGAAGGGGATTCCGCCCGTGAACCATTCGTCGCTGACGATGACGTCGGCGTCAAAGTCTTTCAGTATTTCCTTCATGTCGGCGTAATAGGCCGCCATGGGACCGTAGAACACGTGGCGGATGCAGAATTTAACGTGCGCCGTGAGGCTGCGGCCGTGGATGGGGCCGAACCGGTGGCCGACGGTGGCGTCGTCGAAATCGGTCGCGGCGCGAAACGGCGCGAAGCGCGCGCCGGTGGCGGTTATTCGTTCGCCGAAACGGCTTCCGCAGTACCACACCACCTCGTGCCCCCGCTCCACCAAGCGGCGCGCGATGGGGAGGCCGGGGTTTACGTGGCCGGACGTGGGAACCGATGCCATCAGAATTTTCGACATGGTGCCTCAAAAATATACGATGTGTGAGATTCTCGCCAGGAATTGCGGCGCGACGCCGAATGAACCGCGGCGTTTTTGTTGCCGGTGCTTCCGCAACGCGTCAATTATTTTTTTCCATGACGGCGACGATTTTTCCCCTATGGCCACGACAACCACCGGATCGGCACATCTCGTGAGTCAATCTTCAATAGTCTGGCGCAGCCTTGTCGGCCAGGAACGCGTCAGGGAAATGCTCGGCGCGGCGTTTGCCTCGGGCAGCCTCGGCCACGCCTACCTGTTCTGCGGGGAGCAGGGCGTGGGAAAGTTCGCGGCCGCGATCGACTTGGCCCGCGCGCTGCTGTGCACCGGCGGCGCCGCGGTCCCCTGCGGCTCGTGCGACGCGTGCCGCAAGGCCGCGCGCAACGCGCATCCCGATTTGCACGTCGTCGTCCCGGTATTTCTTGACAAAGAGCATAAATCCGCCGACGGCTCGCTTTCTGTCGCGGGGTGGGAGTACCTCGCGGAAACGGTGCGCGGGCGGATTGCCTCGCCGTACCGGAGGCCGGCAAGCGAAGGGGTTCCCGGCATTCCGGTCGAATGGATCAAGGAAACGAACCGCGCCGTCCTGCGCGGCCCGGTGGAAGGCGGGCGGACCGTGGCGATCATCGAGGGCATAGACCTCATGAACAAGGAATCGGCCAACGCGATGCTCAAGACGCTCGAGGAGCCGCCGCAAAACACGTTTCTCATTCTCACCACCGCCATGCCGCAGTCGGTGCTGCCCACCATCGCTTCGCGTTGTCAGATCGTACGGTTCGGACTGGTGCCGGCCGACACGATACGAGAAGCGATCGCCGGAGAGCGTCCCCAAGCGGAGCCGTCGGCGTTCCGGCGCGCCGCGACGCACGCCATGGGGTCGGTGAGCCGCGGTCTTGCGCTCGCCGCCGCGGAGCCGGACGGCGAGAGCGCCGAATCGCGGGATTTTTTCGACGCCTGTCTCCGGGGAGACTGGCCGGCCGTATGCCGGCGGGTCGACGCGAATTCGCGCACCGACGGGTTCGACGCTCACGCGCGATTTTTCAACGATCTCATGTACCTGGTGCGGAACGGATTTTTGAAGAAGGAAGGGTGTTCTGAAACGTATATTGATGAGAACGAGGGCGCGGTATTTTCACGCCTTCCGGCGGACGTCGGGCGCGTTTCCCGGCTCGCGGCCGCCTGCCAGGATGCGCTGGGCGCGCTTTCGGCGAACGCCAATCCGGGAATCGTCTACGTCAATTTCGCGTTCACCGTGATGGAGCTATGCGATGTCGAACAACAGCAAACTGGTTGAAGTGGTGTTCAAGGGTGAGCGCCGCGCCATCTACCGGAACCGCGGCGAGCTTGAGATAAGCGAGGGCGACGCGGTGGTGGTGGAGGCCGAGCGCGGCGAGGACTTGGGCCGCGTCTCGCTCGTCGGCGCGCTTGTAAAGCTCAAGCGCGGCAAGGGCGACGCCAAGGGCATCGTGCGCCTCGCGGGCGAGCGCGACATGAACCAGCACAACGCCAACCTCGCCAAGGAAAACGACGCCTACAAGGTGTGCCGGGAAAAAATCCGCCATTACAACCTCGACATGAAGCTCGTCGACGTGGAGATGCAGTTCGACGGCAGCAAGATAACGTTCTACTTCACAGCGGCGCAGCGCGTGGATTTTCGGGAACTCGTGAAGGACCTCGCGTCGGTCTACCGCACGCGCATCGAGCTTAGGCAGATTGGCGTACGCGACGAGGCGAAGCGGGTGAGCGGGTTCGGCATCTGCGGCCGCAAGCAATGCTGCAGCGCGTTTCTCACGGAGTTCGAACAGATAACAACGCAGATGGCCAAGGACCAGGAGATTTCCCTCAACCCGGCAAAAATTTCCGGCAACTGCGGCAGGCTTTTATGCTGTCTGCGGTACGAGGAAGTGCTCTACCGTGAATCGTTCAAGGATTTTCCGGCCATCGAGAGCAAGCTCAGGATCACGGGCAAGGACGGCAAGGAGCGCGACGGCATGCTCACATTCATCAATGTTTTCAAGAACGTGGGCCAGGTGCGCTTTACCGACGGGACCGGCGAATGGCTCACGCCCGAAGAACTGTCGAAAGGACGCGTGAGCAATGACAAATAAGAACGGCGGGGCCCGCGCGACGGTCCTCGTCACCTCGGCCCTGCCCTACGCCAACGGCGACCTGCATCTGGGCCACGTGCTGGAAGCCGTTCAAACAGACGTCTTCGTCCGGTACCGGAAGCTGCGCGGAGACCGCGCCGTGTACGTATGCGCCGACGATACGCACGGGACGGCAATCCAGATCAACGCCATGAAGCAGGGCGTCGAGCCCCAAAAGCTCATCGCCGGCGTATGGGAACGCCACGTGCGGGACTACGCCGGCTTCAACATCGGCTTCGACAAGTACTATTCCACCGATTCGTCCGAAAACCGTTTCTTCGCCCAGTTCATTTACAAGGGCCTCAAGGACAAGGGGCTCATCGAGGAAAAGGAGATCTCCCAGTATTACTGCGAGCACGACGGCCGTTTCCTGCCTGATCGGTTCATCAAAGGCATCTGCCCCAACTGCGGAACGCCGGACCAGTACGGCGACGTGTGCGAGGCGTGCGGCTCCACCTACGACCCAACCGACCTGAAGTCGCCCGCGTGCATCACCTGCGGAAAGACGCCGGTCCTCAAATCGTCGCGCCACGTGTTCGTGCAGCTCGAAAAATCCCACGATTTTCTCGACCAGTACGTCGCCTCCGGCGCCCTTGCCGACGAGGTGCGGAATTTCGCGCAAAGCTGGCTTTCGGTTCCCCTGCGCGAATGGTGCATATCCCGCGACGCGCCGTATTTCGGCTTCGAGATACCGGGCATGCCCGGGAAGTTTTTTTACGTGTGGCTCGACGCCCCCATCGGATACATCGCTTCGACCGGGAAATTCTGCGACGAACACGGGGAAAAGGTCGAGTCGTTCTGGGCGCAGGACGCCGATTGCAGCATCGTCCATTTCATCGGCAAGGACATCGTCTATTTCCACACCCTGTTCTGGCCCGTGATGCTCGACAGCGTCCGCTTCAAGCTGCCGTCCAAGATTTTCGTGCACGGGTTTCTCACGGTCGCGGGCGAGAAAATGTCGAAGAGCAGGGGAACGTTCATCCTCGCCCGGGACTTTCTCGACACGGTGAACCACCCGCAGGCGGCGGAGTTTCTGCGGTTTTATTTTGCCGCAAAGTCGTCGGGGTCCGTCAACGATATCGATCTGAACGCCGAGGAGTTCAGGAACCGCGTGAACACCGTGCTGTCGAACAACATCGGGAATTTTCACCACAGGACGGCGGTGTTCGTGGAGCGGTATTTCAATTTGGAGGTGCCCGGGGCGGATTGGGAACCGTCTTTCGCGGAAAGGGTGGCCGATACCGGCAAAAAAATCGCGGAAGCGTATGAAAAGACGGATTACAAGTCGGTCCTCGAACATGTTCAGGAACTCGGCGATTTCGGCAACAAGTATTATCAGGACAGCAAGCCGTGGGAGCTCCTCAAGACCGATGCGAAGGCCGCGGCAAAGGTGATGGTCACCTGCCTCAATCTGATCCGCTCCATTGCCGTGTTTCTCAAGCCAATCACGCCCGATATCGTGAAAAAGATCGAAAATTTGTTCGGGACCGAGCTTGCGTGGAAGGATCATGAATTCTCGTTGAGAAACGGCACGCTCGGAAAAACCGAGAAGCTCGTTCAGCCCGTCGAGATCGAACAACTTGAAATTCTCCGCGGCCAGCCGAAAGATCCCGGCGGCGCGGCGAACCGTGCCGCCGGGGCGGCCGGGGGAACCGTCGACATCTCCGCGGTCAAAGCGCTTGATTTGCGCGTTGGCGTGGTGAAAAGCGCCGAGAAAATCGAGAAATCGCAGAAGCTCCTCAGGCTCACCGTCGACGTGGGCGAGCCGTCGACGCGGCAGATCGTGGCCGGAGTGGCCCTGTCGTATCCGCCCGAATCGCTCGTGGGGAAACAGGTGGTTGTGGTTGCGAACCTGAAAAGCGCGAAGGTGATGGGCGTCGAGTCGCAGGGCATGCTGCTTGCCGCGCTCGACAAGGGCGCGATGTCGGTGCTGGGGCCCGACGGGCCCGTTGCGCCCGGATCGAAGGTGTCGTAGGAACGCCCATGACGCAACCAATCCTAAACACGGCGCGCGAGACCATCACGGTGAAGGCCGCCCAGGCCCCCACGGCCCGCGCGCTGAGCGAAAGCCTGCGTATCCCGTTCGCTGCGGCGCTGGTGCTCGCGGTCCGGGGGTTCACCACGCCCGACGAATGCGGGCGTTTCTTCTCCCCGGGCCAGGCGCAGTTCAACGATCCGTTTCTGTTCCGGGACATGGAAAAGGCGTGCGACCGAGTGTGCGCGGCGATCCGAGATCGCGAGAAAATGGTCATCTACGGCGACTACGACGTGGACGGTGTAACCTCGACCGCCATGCTGGTGCGGCTTTTGCGCCGGTTCGGCGCCGACTGCGACTACTACCTCCCCAATAGGTTGACGGAAGGCTACGGGCTGTCGGCCGACGGGATCCGGGCCGCGGCGCAACAGGGCGCGAAGCTCGTTATTTCGGTCGACTGCGGCATCACCGCGTGCGACGAGGTCGAACTCGCGAAGTCGCTCGGCGTGGACGTCATCGTCACCGACCACCACGAGCCCAAGGACCGCGTCCCCGCCGCGTTCGCCCTGCTCGATCCCAAGCTCGCCTCCTGCGGCTACCCCGACGGCTCGCTCGCGGGCGTCGGCGTCGCGCTCAAGCTCTGCCAGGGGCTGGTGCACAAGATCGGCGCCGCCGAGGACGAGTGGAGCCGCTATCTCGACCTCGCCGCGGTCGGCACGGCCGCTGACATCGTCCCGCTCACCGGGGAGAACAGGATAATAGCCCACCTGGGCTTCGGCCAGCTCCCGTACACCAAGAACGAGGGACTGCGGGCCCTGCTTGCGGAACAGGACTGCGGTGGACGGGAGCTTTCGACCGGCGATGTGGTGTTTAGGATCGCGCCCTGCATCAACGCCGCCGGCAGGCTCGGCGATCCCCGCCGCAGCGTGGAACTCCTCCTTACCGACGACGGCGCCCTGGCGAAGCTGTATGCCAGGGAACTCAAGGAGGCGAACGTCGAACGCCGCGCCCTCGACAACCACATCCAGGAGGAGGCGTTTGCCTGGGTCGAGGAGAACTGCGACGCCGACAACGACTTCGCCATCGTGGCGGGCTCGCGCTCGTGGCATTGCGGCGTGGTGGGCATCGTGGCGTCGAAGGTCGTGGAGCGGTACCACAGGCCGGCGATCCTGTTCGCCGTCGGCGAAAACGGCACGGCGCGCGGCTCCGGCCGCAGCATCCCGGGGTTCCACCTGCACGACGCGCTCACGCGGTGCGGCGATCTGCTCGAGGGCTTCGGCGGGCACGCCGCGGCGGCGGGCATGACCATCCGCGAGGAGAACCTCGGCGCGTTCCGGTCCCGTTTCAACGCGGTGGCGCGTGAAAAACTCACGCCGTCGGATTTCGTCCCCAAGGTGAACGCCGACGCCGAGGTGAGGCTTTCCGATCTTACCCAGGAATTTTACTCCGTCATAAAGAAGATGGAACCGTTTGGTCCCGGAAACATGCGGCCGGTGCTGGTGTGTCGCAACGTGTCGAACCGCTATGAGCCGAGGGTGGTGGGCGGCAGGCACCTCAAGATGATGGTGCAGGACGGCCGCGCGTCGCTCGACGCCATAGCGTTCAACTTCGGCGACCGCGCCGCGGAGGTGAAGCGCGCGTCCGCGTACACCGTCGCGTTCAGCCTTGACGAAAACGAATGGAACGGAAGGAAAAGCCTCCAGCTCAAGGTGAAGGGGATGGAACTATGAAACTGTGGGACGGCCGTTTTTCAAAGCCCTCCGACTCGCTCCTCGACCGTTTCAACGGCTCGCTCCCCGTCGACGCCGCGATGTACCGCGAGGACGTCGAGGGGAGCCTGGCGTGGGCCGAGGCGCTCGAAAAAGCGGGTGTCCTTTCCCGGAGGGAGCGTGCCGCGATTTCGCGCGGCCTCGCGTCGATTCTTGACGAGTGCAAGAACGGGACCGTCCGGTTCCTGGCGTCCGACGAGGACGTGCACATGGCCGTTGAACGGCTGCTGGTGAAGAAGATAGGCGCCGCGGGCGAGAAGCTGCACACGGGACGCTCCCGCAACGACCAGGTGGCCACCGACACGCGGCTGTACACCATGCGCCGTATCGACGAAATCGGCGCCCTTGTCGCGGGCGTCCAGAGGGCGCTCCTGTCGCGCGCAAGGGCCGATGCAAAAATAATCGCTCCCGCCTACACGCACCTGCAGCAGGCGCAGCCCATCGTCCTGTCGCAGTACTGGCTGTCGCTGCTGTTCGCGCTGGAACGGGAGAAGACGAGGTTTGCCGAGGCGGGGAGATGCGCCGACCTGATGCCGCTTGGAAGCGGCGCGGTCGCGGGAAGCGGGTTCCCTGTCGACCGCCTGCTCCTCGCGAAAAGGCTCGGCTTCTCGGCGGTCTCCGACAACAGCGTCGACGGCGTGGCGTCGCGCGACTTCGCGCTCCAGGCGCTGTCGTGCTGCGCGTCGTGCGGCGTGCTCCTGTCGCGCTATGCCGAGGACCTCATCATCTGGTCCTCGAAGGAATTCTCGTTTGTCGAACTCGACGACGCGTGGTCGACGGGCTCGAGCATGATGCCGCAGAAGAAGAACCCCGACTCGCTCGAACTCGTACGCGGCAAGGCGGGGAGATTCATCGGAAACTTCACGCGGTTCGCCGCGACGCTCAAGGGCGTCGGCCTCGCCTATTACAAGGACCTTCAGGAGGACAAGGAGCCGCTGTTCGACAGCCTCGGCCAGATGGCGCTCGTGCTGGACGTGTTCGGCCGCGTGGCGTCGACGCTCACGGTGGATGCGGACGCCGTTTCGCGCGCGCTGGATCCGCTGCTTCTCGCCACCGATCTCGCCGACTACCTTGTTTCGAAGGGGCTGCCCTTCAGGCAGGCGCACCGCGTAGTGGGGAAGATCGTCGGGTGCGCGGTGGCATCCGGCGCGAAGCTTTCGAATTTCACCGTAGCGCAGCTTCGGGAATTCTCGCCGCTGTTCGGGAGGGACGCCCTCGACGTTTTCACGTGGGAAAATTCCGTGGGCCGGAGAAGCGTACTGGGCGGGACCGCTCCCTCGAGCGTCGCGAGACAGATCGCGAAGGCCGAGAAGCTGATTGGACGAAGCTGACAGTGGGTCACGTTGCCGTCGCGGAGACTCTTTTGACCGTCAAACCGTTCCTCGTCCATACATCATGAAGCGTATCAGTGAAAACCCGCCGCCCCGGTTTCCCGATAAGCCCATAGACAAGGCCGAGTCCCCGTGGTGGATAGCAAAGGTCAAGCCGCGCCAGGAAAAGGCGCTTGCATTCGACCTTATCCGCGGCGGCGTCGAGTATTACCTTCCCATGGTGGTGCATGTCACCAGGCGCAAGGACAACAACAAACCCCGGAAATCGGTGCTGCCGCTGTTTGCCGGATACCTTAGTTTTTGCGGCAACGAGTCGACGGCCCGAAGCCTCTACCGGACCGGAAGGGTGGCGTCGGTTATATCCATAAAACACCAGGACAGGTTCGTGAGGGAACTCACCCAGATATATCAAGCCTTGGAAACAGGGGCAGTGCTCGCCCCGCTTTCGGTTTCGTACACGCCCGGCGAGATGGTCGCCGTCGTATCCGGGCCGCTGCGCGGCCTCACCGGCGTCATAGCGAGGATACAGGATTCCGACAGGCTTGTGCTTTCGGTGACCGGCCTGGGCCATGCGTCGATGTCGATAGACGCCGCGATGGTAAAGCCCCTCGACGCTCCAAATCCTTGACATATAGTATTCCTCCGACGCAACCCGCTGATTTTACAATTTAAAAAAACCGCATCGAATGTATTATTTTATGATAATCAAGGTGACGGGTTGAGATTACATGCCGTTTTATCAATTCTTTGAGGGGGCTGTTGTACGGTACCGCCGACGGGGCCAAGGTATATCCGGTGCCTATTTTTATCCGATATTAATGGTTTTAAAAGATTAGCCGGTCTTCATTATTGAATAAAGAGTTTCTGCCACATCATCCCGAAAGGCATCATGCTGCTCTCCATCGTCATCCCATGCTATAACGAAAGCGCAACCATCACCGCGCTGCTCGACAGAGTGCTTAGGGCCCCGCTCCCTGCAGACGTTGAGCGGGAGGTGGTGGTAGTGGACGACTGCTCCCGCGACGGAACGCGCGAGGCGCTCGGTCGCATCGCCGACCCCCGCGTGCGCGTGTTGCTGCACGACAAGAATCGCGGCAAAGGCGCTGCGCTTCGCACGGGATTCGCCAATGCCGCGGGCGGCATCGTGGTAGTGCAGGACGCCGATTTGGAGTACAATCCCGACGAATACGGCAAACTGCTCAAGCCCATCCTCGACGGCCGGGCCGACGTGGTGTACGGCTCGCGTTTTCTCACGACCGACGAACGCCGCGTGCTGTATTTCTTCCATTTCATGGGCAATCAGTTTCTCACCTTCGTGTCGAATCTTCTGTCGAACACCAACTTTTCCGACATGGAAACCTGCTACAAGATGTTCCGGAAGGAAACCCTTGAAAAAATAACCCTCCGCGAAAACAGGTTCGGTTTCGAGCCCGAGATCACGGCGAAGGTCGCCAAGCTTCATTGCAGGATGTACGAGGTGGGAATCTCGTACTCGGGAAGGACCTACGAGGAAGGAAAGAAGATAGGTTTTCGTGACGGGTTCCGAGCATTGTGGTGTATTGTAAAGTACAATTGGTTTTCTCGCTAACGGATGGCAGCCCCCCGCCTTCACGAAAACCGCCGGACTCGTTGACCGTTAAGAAATATTTCATGAAGAAAATACTCACCATACTGGGAGCCAGGCCGCAGTTCATCAAGGCGGCCCCCGTTTCACAGGCGTTGAAAAGGCGCCGCGGACTCAAGGAAATCCTGGTGCACACCGGCCAGCATTACGACCACGGGATGTCGGCGGTGTTCTTTGACGAACTGGGGATTCCCGCACCCGCGTACAACCTAGGGGTGGGCCGCGGCGGGCACGGTGCGCAAACCGGCGCGATGCTCAAACGGCTGGAAGGCGTTTTCCTGAAGGAACAACCCGATTTGGCGCTTGTCTACGGAGACACGAATTCAACCCTCGCCGGAGCCCTTGCGGCGGCGAAACTGCGCGTCCCTATCGCCCACGTCGAGGCCGGGCTGCGCTCCTTCAACAGGGATATGCCGGAGGAAATCAACCGGGTTATTGCCGACAGCCTGTCGACGCTGCTTTTCTGTCCTACAAAGGCCGCCGTTGCAAACCTTAAAAAAGAGGGCATCGCAACCAACGTTTTCAGGACGGGCGACGTGATGTACGACGCGGCGCGCCGGTTCGGTAAAAAGGCCGAGAGAAAAAGCGCCGTGCTTGCACGCCTCGGCCTTTCGCCGGGCGGCTTTGCGCTTGCCACCGTGCACCGCGCGGAAAACACCGATCAAAGAAGCAGGCTTGCCGCCGTCCTTGCCGGCCTCGCCGAAATCGCGAAGGCCTTGCCCGTCGTGTTTCCCATGCACCCTCGCACGAAAAAGATGATCGGCAGGTTCGGACTGCGGAGAAAGTGCGCAAAGCTCGGAGTGATCGGGCCGACGGGTTTTCTCGACATGATCCGCTTGGAGCAATCGGCGCGGCTCATCCTCACCGACTCCGGAGGAGTCCAAAAAGAGGCATACTTTCACCGTGTGCCCTGTGTTACCCTGCGCAACGAGACAGAGTGGGTGGAGACCGTGGCCAAGGGATGGAACGTCCTGGCAAAGGACGTGGACCCCGCAGGCCTTGCGCGGCTTGCGCGGAGGATGACGAAGAAAAACGCGGCCCGCGGCCGCATCGGCGAGTACGGCGACGGCCACGCGGCCGACGAAATAGCCCTGAGGCTCGATGAATTCCTCTCCGGACGCGTGGCCTGCGTTTGCCGATGAAGGCTATCAAAAAAAGAATTGTCGGTATCCTGTTCGCCGGAATCGCATGCGCCTGCGTCGTTGCGTGCCTGCTCGTCTGCTGGCATTTGGGCCTGTGGCTCGTGGTCTCGGATCCGCTTCCGCCGTCGATTGACGCGTATTTTACATTTGCGAGCGACAACGAACGCATCATCTACTCCAAGCTCCTGTACAACAGGTATCCGCAGGCGGTCTGGGTATTGAGCTACCCGCGCCAGAAAATCCTTAAGAGGTTCTGGAAACAGGGATTGGATACGTCCCGGGTGATTGTGGTGGACACCTGCTTAAATACCTCTTCCGAGGCGGCGTGCATTGTGAACTGGGCCAATGAGGCACTGCGTGACACCTCGTCGGAGCCGGCGCGGAGGCTGAGGACCACGGGAAGCTTTTCTCCGGGCCGCGGGATAAAAATCGGGCTCGTCAGCTCGCCCTATCACATGCGCCGCATCAAGATACTGGTGGAGGGCAAGCATCCGGACAAACGTACCGAGTTTTTCTTTCTGCCGGTTCCCTTCCGGCTGTGCCTGGTGAAGCGGAACGACTATGAAAACTGGTGGAGCAATAAATATCTTGCCCCGGTGGTCTGGGCCGAAACGGGAAAAATCGCCTATGCCCTCTGGTGCAATCTCTGGGAATGAGCACTACGCCGCACCGCGCCGCGCAAAACGGCCCGGGATTATTTTTTATGCATTGGTAAAGGAGCATCGACCCCATGAAAACGGTGATTCTTGCCGGAGGACTCGGCACGCGCCTGAGCGAGGAGACGGTGGTGAAGCCCAAGCCGATGGTGGAAATCGGCGGCAGGCCCATCCTGTGGCACATCATGAAAATCTATTCGGCGCACGGCATCGACGAATTCATCATCTGCCTCGGGTACAAGGGCTACATGCTCAAGGAATACTTCGCCAATTACTTTCTCCATATGTCCGACGTGACGTTCGATATGAAGCGGAACAAAATGCAGGTGCACCACAAACACGCCGAGCCGTGGAAGGTGACCCTGGTGGACACCGGCGACCTCTCCGACACGGGCGGCCGCCTGGGACGCGTGCGCGACTACGTGGGCGACGAGACCTTTTTCTTCACCTACGGCGACGGCATCGCGGACGTGGACGTCACAAAACTGCTGTCGCTCCACCGTCGGGAAAAGGCCATGGTCACCGTGACCGCGGTGCAGCCGCCGGGCCGGTACGGTGCCCTTCACATAAAGGAAAACCGGGTGCTAAGGTTCCACGAAAAACCACAGGGTGACGGCGCGTGGGTGAACGGCGGCTATTTCGTCGTGGAGCCGGAGGTTTTCGGTTTCCTGGAAAACGACGCATCGAGTTGGGAAAACGACGTCCTGGTGAGCATCGCAGCGAAAAAACGGCTCGTGTCGTACCTCCATTACGGATTCTGGCAGGCCATGGACACGCTGAGGGACAAAAACCACCTGGAATCTCTTTGGAACTCGGGCCGCTGTCCCTGGAAGGTGTGGAAATGAGCGTTGCAGGTCGCGCCAAGCTGGACCATTACCGCGGGAAAAACGTTTTCGTCACGGGCGACACGGGGTTCAAGGGTTCGTGGCTCTGCCTGTGGCTCCTGTCGCTCGGCGCGAAGGTGACCGGCTACGCACTTCCGTTCGCGAAAAACGAACATTTCGACGCCTGCGGCCTTTCCCGCAGGATAAGGCACATCGACGGCGACGTACGGGACGCGGAACGGCTGGAAAGGGCAATGAGGAAAGCTCGTCCCGAAATCGCATTTCACCTGGCAGCCCAGCCGCTCGTTTTGGAGTCGTACAAGGAACCGGCGGAAACGTTCGATGTGAACGTGGTGGGAACGGTTTCCTTCCTCGATGCCGTTCGATCCTGCGGTCCGGTGAGGGCGGCGGTGGTTGTCACCACCGACAAGGTGTACCAAAATCCCGAGGACGGAGCGGCTTTCGCGGAAACCGACCCCCTCGGCGGCGCCGATCCGTACAGCGCGTCGAAGGCAGCGGCGGAGATCGTCGTGCAATCCTACACAAAATCTTTTTTTACAGACAGAAATTCTTCGGCCGTGGCGTCGGCGCGCGCCGGGAACGTCATCGGCGGCGGGGACTTCGCCCAGCACCGCATTGTCCCGGACTGCGTGCGCGCGCTGTGGGCCGGACGGCCCATCGTGGTGCGGAACCCCGGATCGGTCCGGCCCTGGCAGCACGTGCTGGAACCGCTGTTCGGCTACCTGCTCCTCGGCGCCTCGCTATTGACAAAAGGAAACGAATGCTCCGGCGCCTGGAACTTCGGGTCGTCGCCGGCGCATGCAAGGACCGTGCTCGAGCTCGCGCACGAATTCGTGGCCGAATGGGGTTTTGGGACGGTCACATACAATTCCTCGAAAAACTCCGCACCCCATGAGGCGCGGTACCTGCGCCTGAACAGCGCGAAAGCGGCGCGCAGGCTCGGATGGAGACCCGTCCTTGGCTTTAATGAATCCGTCCGCAACACCGTTGACGAATACAGGGCAATGGAATCCGCACCGAAGGACGCGCTTTATAAAGACAGGATGCGCAGAATACGGGAATTCGAAACCAGAATCGCATGACAACCGGAGACAAGAACAATACCTGCCGGGCTTGCTTCGGGCCGCTCGGCGCGCCGTTCCTCTCGCTCGGCGTTCAGCCACTGTCCAATTCGTACCTTTCCGCGGAGTCGTTGCACGGCAAAGAACCGGCCTACCCGCTCGACCTGTTCCGCTGCGGCCGCTGCGGCCTGGTGCAAATTCCGGGAACCGAGCGGGCCGCCGACATCTTCAACGAATCCTACGCGTATTTCTCGTCGTATTCCACGACGTGGCTCGATCACTGCAGGCGATACGCCGACATGATAACGGCGCGGCTCGGCCTCTGCGGCGAAAGCCGGGTGATCGAAATCGCCAGCAACGACGGGTATCTCCTGCAATATTTCCGGAAAAAGGACATCCCGGTCCTGGGCATAGAGCCCGCGGCGGCAACCGCCCGCGCCGCGCGCGAGAAAGGAATCCCCACCGAGGTGTGCTTTTTCGACGTGCCCTGCGCGCTGCGGCTGGCCGCCTCCGGGGGAAAGGCAGACTTGATAATAGGGAACAACGTGCTCGCGCACAACCCCGATCTCCGCGGGTTTGCAAAGGCCCTGCCGCTGGCGCTCAAGCCCGAGGGCGTCGTCACCCTCGAGTTCCCGCACCTTGCGCGGATGCTGGAGAACGGCCAGTTCGACACCGTCTATCACGAGCATTATTCGTACCTGAGCCTCATGCCGCTGGTGCCTCTGTTCGAGGAATTCGGCCTGAAGATTTTCGACGTGGAGGAGCTTCCGACGCACGGCGGCTCGCTCCGCGTGTACGCGTCGCACAAGGGTTCGGAACGGAACGAAACAAGGGAATCCGTGGGCCTGATGGCGAAAAAGGAGAAAACGCTCGGTCTGGACAAAAGAGAAACGTACGAGGCGTTCGCGAAAAACGCCGAAGAAACAAAAAAGGAATCACTCGCGTTCCTGGAGGACGCCAAAAATCGCGGGAAATCGATCTCGGGCTACGGCGCGCCCGCAAAGGGGAACACGTTCCTCAATTATTGCGGCATAGCAACAGATTTGCTTCCTTTTACCGTTGACCTGAATCCGCACAAGCAGGGAAAGTTCCTGCCGGGATCGCATATACCCGTTTATTCTCCCGAGAAAATCCAGGAGGCCAAGCCCGATTTTGTGTTTATCCTTCCATGGAATATCAAGGAAGAGATCATGCGGCAGATGGCGTATATCAGGGAATGGGGCGGGAAGTTCGTGGTTGCAATACCAAAGCTTGAGATATTTTAAAAACCAAGAAATATCGGGGGAGAGGTATCCCCCCGGCCTCGGCCTCCTCGCCCCTTCGGGGGCTGCGGTTTTCTTGGCACCCCCCCCTCTCGGGTAGCCCCCAAGTGAGAACAGTTGCGAACAAGAAACCTCGGTTGCGGGGGCACCACGAGAGATTGCTGGCAGGCCCGGTAAAAAAGATGAAAAGATATCAAAAGCACCATTTGTAAAAGGCCCCCCCGTCTCCTGGCGGAGAAGAGGGTGAGGTCTTTGGGGCCGGCGTATACATGTTACTTGACAGAATATATCCCCCAATCCCACGCGCCAGGCCGGACTGGAGGCCGCGCCAGAGCGCAAGCGGCGTTATACGTCAAATAAGCAAAAAATGAAATTCATACCACTCAATCTCTCCGGCGCTTTCTTAATCAAGCCTGAACCGATCGAGGACGAACGCGGGTTCTTCGTGCGAACGTTCTGCAAGGACGAGTTTGAAAAGCACGGCATAGAGTTCTCCTGCGTCCAGTGCAACCTCTCGTACAACAGGAAAAAGGGGACCCTGCGCGGCATGCACTACCAGGCTCCGCCGCACGAGGAGGCCAAGATCGTGTGGTGCCCGCGGGGAGCGATATACGACGTGATCGTGGACATGCGGCCGCACTCGGCAACCTTAAAAAAATGGCACGCGGAAGAACTGAGCGCGCAAAACAGGGCCATGCTGTATGTTCCCAAGGGATTCGCCCACGGGTTTGTGACGCTTGTTGACGAAACGGAAGCAGGATATATGATGTCGGAGTATTATCACGAAGAATGCGCGCGAGGGTTGCATTGGGATGATAAGGAAATAGGAATCAAATGGCCGGTTGCCGTCACGAGCATTTCCCGGCAGGACGCCTCACGGTAATCGCGTATGCCGACAAAGAAAATATTGGTGACCGGAGCCGGTGGCTTTATTGGAAGGCATTCCATTCCGATTCTGGAGCGGCATGGATATGAAATCCATGGCCTACATTATGGTGATGCGCCGACGCCAAAAATCAAAAGCGTAAAATGGCATGTTGTGAATCTGCTCGAACGGGGGGTAATTGGTCCTCTCATTAGCGGGATCAAGCCTCAATATTTGATACACTTTGCATGGGAAGCGAGACCTGGGATTTATTGGACCAGCGAAACAAATTCGGCATGGGCGCGAACAAGTGTTGAGTTGTTCGAGACGTTTTACAAACAGGGCGGACTGCGGGGCGTTTCGGCCGGCTCGTGCGCGGAATACTCATGGAAGAATGAAGGGCTTTTTTCCGAGGAGAGAACACCGGCGCTTCCCGCGACCCTTTATGGAACGTCAAAACTCAATTTTGCCCAGTCCATTCGGCGCTTCTCGATACATTCCGGTTTTTCGTATGCCTGGGGAAGGATTTTTTATCCGTTCGGCCCGGGAGAGTACCGGCAACGGCTTGTTCCATCGGTAATACTGTCTCTCTTGGCGGGTGAACCTGCAAAAGCCACACATGGCCGACAGATACGGGATTTTTTATACGTGGAAGAGGTTGCCGGGGCGTTCGTCGCGCTCCTGGAATCGGAATGCCAGGGCCCGGTAAATATTGCAAGCGGGATTGGCACCTCCGTGTCGGACATCGTACTGGAATTAGGCAAACTGGTCGGCCGTACGGATCTGATTCATCTCGGAGAGATACCTTTGCCGGCAGGGGAGCCCGCTTCCCTTGTGGCCAATACGGACAGGCTGAATAGTACAGTGGGCTTTGTTCCGAAGATTGACATTCATAATGGCCTCAGAAAAACCTTTGAATGGTGGCGGGCGAACCAGTAACGGAGGATGAGTATGCGGATGACGATTGATACCGAGAAAAAGGAAGTGCTCGTTGTGGACAACGGAAAAGAGTCCAGGCTGCCGCTGTACTCAAAGGAGGGTTTTGAAAGACTGTCCGACCTCTGGCTAAAGGTGGGCTGGAATGAAAAACATGTCTATACGTTCACTTGGATGGGGCGCCCCATAATCCAGCTTCCCGAGGACGCCTTACGTATCCAAGAAGTAATCTATACCGTAAAGCCGGACGTTATCATAGAAACGGGCATTGCCCACGGCGGCTCCCTCGTTTTTTACGCGGCGCTTTGCAAAGCCATGGGGAAAGGACGCATTATCGGCGTGGACATCGAAATACGGTCTCATAACCGGAAAGCAATAGAATCACATGAATTGTTTCCGGTCATTACATTGATCGAGGGCAGTTCCATAGACGAGAAGATTGTGCAAAGTGTGAAATCACTGGTCGCACCGGGTGAACGGGTGTTGGTCGTTCTGGATTCGGATCATTCCAAGAAACACGTCCTGGCGGAGCTGGAAGCCTATGCGCCGCTCGTTTCAAAGGATTCATACATTGTTGCAACCGATGGAAGCATGCAGGATTTGTTTGACGTGCCCCGCGGCAGCGAAAAATGGCGAACGGACAATCCCGTGCAGGCGGCCCTCGATTTTACCAAAAGACATCCCGATTTCGAAGCGGAGCAACCCGCGTGGCTTTTCAACGAGAGTAGGTTGACGAAGAACATCACGCATTGGCCGATGGCATACCTCAGAAAGATTAAATGATCTCCGGAATCTCAATGCCGGCGTCTTCGGCTTTTATGTTTGATACATTCAATACGCGGCTAATAAACCAACGGTGATTGAACCGTCATGACCCAAGTCCGCCTCAACATCCTCGCCAACTACATCGGTTCCTTCTGGCAGATGGCCATGGCCCTCGTGTTCGTGCCGCTTTACATTCATTTTCTGGGCATCGAATGCTATGGCGTAATCGGCTTCTTCGCCTCATTGCAAACAGTCATATATCTGCTTGACATGGGGCTTTCCACCACGTTCAGCAGGGAAGTGGCCAGGTTGTCTCCGACCCGCACGGCAAACAATGCGCTCAGGAATTCCCTTACCACGTTTTCCCGAACCTACTGGTTGCTTGCGGGAGTCGCGGGCATCCTGTTCATCGCGGTCTCGCCGCTGTTCGCGGGCCACTGGCTTAATGCCCAGCACACGCCGGTATCGGTGATACGCGGCGCCACGGTGCTCATGGGCCTGAGCATCGTTATCCAGTGGCCGGGCACCATTTATCTGGGCGGGATAAACGGCCTGCAAAAACAGGTTCATGCCAACGTCATCACTATCGTCATGTCGACCATTCGCGGTGGCGGCGTGGTGCTCCTGCTCTGGCTCGTGTCGCCAACGCTGCAGGCGTTTTTCCTGTGGCAGATAGCCTGTTTTTTGATTCAAACCGTTGCCTACAGGGTGGTTCTCGCAGTACTGCTGCGGGACGTGCCCGGAAAGGGGAGGTTTGATTGGGCCGTATTCAGCAAAACGTGGCGATTTTCCGCGGGGATGCTCGGAATAAATGTCCTTGCGACACTGCTCACCCAGACCGACAAAATTGCCCTCGGCAAGCTGGTGCCGCTGGAGCAGTTCGGGTATTACACGCTTGCGGTGAACGCGGCCTCCGTGCTGTATGCCCTGATAGTCCCAATTAACGCCGCGTTATTTCCAAGGTTTACGGAATTGGTAGCGCTCCGGAACGAAACGAGCCTGTCTTCCGTGTTCCACCTGGCGTGCCAACTCGTGTCGCTCGTCGTTTTCCCGCTCTGGGCCGTGATGACGTTTTTTCCCCGCGAGCTGCTGTTCGTCTGGACCGGAAGCGATACTATTGCGGCGAGCGCGGGCCCGGTGCTGGCCATCCTCGCCACAGGCAATATGCTCAACATGATGATGCAGATGCCCTATAACGTCCAACTTGCGTATGGATATACGAAGCTGACGGTGGTTGTAAATTCGATTTCCGTCGTCATCCTCGTGCCGCTCATCATTATTCTTGCGAAGCAATTTGGAATAAAAGGCGGTGCTTCGGCGTGGGTGGTGCTCAACGCGGGATACGTCCTGGTCGCCGCGCATTTTATCTATCGAAGATATTTGAAGACCGAGAAATGGAAGTGGTACGGCAGCGACATCCTTCGCTTCGCGGTGCCGTGCCTGCTGGCTGGCTTTGCCGTCAAAGTCCTGACGAAATGGTTCCCTCTGGGACGTCTCGCCGATCTCGGTCTTTTGGGCCTTGCCTTGGCGGCGTGTCTGGTCGCGACCTATTTTGCCATGCCGAAATCGGCGAAGAGCCAGTTGTCGGACCTGCTGGCCAGGGTTGCCCGGACTTCCTGGTGATTCGCGCGATCGCTTCGTGAATGGAGTTTGTTGATGGAAACCCTGCTTTCGATAATCATTCCCACCAGGAACAGGGTGCGCACCACGCAGTTTGGCATCAGTCAGGCCCTGGCGGTCGCCTCATCTGACGATCTGGAAGTGATCGTGCATGATTGCAGCGACGAGGACGTGCTTGGGCCGCTCTTGTCGAATCACGAGGACAAACGTCTGCGATATTTTCATGTCGAACCGGTGGACATGACCTCGAACTGGAACTTGGCGCTGGAAAAAGTGCGCGGGGAGTACGTAATTATCATCGGCGACGACGATGCCATCCTGCCCGAAACATACACGCTGTGCCGGTGGGCGCGGGAAAACTCGCTTGACGCCCTTTCTCATACCAAGCGCATTCTGTACAATTGGCCCGACCACGTGAGCAACAGCATGGCGTCCAGGTTGTTCATCGATCCGTTTGACGGAAAGCTGGAATACCACCGTGGAAATACCGAATTCATGCGCAGCCTCAAAACGGCCAGGTGCGCCAATTTCGAGGTCCTCCCGCAGTTGTATCATGGAATCGTCAAAATGGACGTCCTCCGCGACATGAAGGCAAGGACCGGGCGGTTTCTCGGCGGAACATGCCCGGACTATTATGCCGCATTTTCAATCGCATGGATGCTGGGCGAGAAACGGTACGGCGTTATTTCGTTTCCGTTCTCGTATCACGCCGCGAGCAGAAAATCAAACGCGACGAGAAGTACCGTGAAGGAAGAAATGAATAAACACCTCGATGAATACGTCGGATACTCGTGGCCGCCCGATTTGCCCGACAATGGAATGTATCTACTCGCATTTATCGCGGAGTCGCTGTTCCGGATGCTGGATGCCTTCGGCCTGATCGAACTGTTGAAAAAGTACAATTTCGCGGATTTGTATGCCAGTTGTCTTCTCTCAAAGAGAATCACGACGGATTGTAAAATGCTTGCCGGGAAATACTTTTCCCTCACGTACCATTCGAGGCTTTACTATCTGTTCCGACTTGTAATTAATATTCTCAAGGAAGCCGCGAAAAGAATCGTTTTCAAACTCGAGCTTTTCCGCGCGCCCGATCCCGTTTACCTCCTGCACAAAAATGCCAGGATATCCACCGCTCCGGACATCATCGAGGCGAACGCGGAATTGCGGCGTTATATTGAGTCCGAAAAGATCACCTGCAAGCTGGAAGAAGCGCAATGACTCTTCCGAAAAAATTCGCATACAGGAAGCTCCGGGACCTGTACTACCTAATCCTGAACGCGTTGTTCGCCAAAACCGGCATGACCGTGACCATCAACGGCTACGCGTTCCGTTTCGCCCCCACGTATCATCGGTATTTTCCCGCGGACTACGAGAGCGGGACGTTCCGGTTCATGGCGCGGCACGTAAAGCCGGGGATGGTCTGCGCGGACGTTGGCGCGCACTTGGGGCTGTACAGCATCCTTTTTGCCAAACACTTCGGCTGCATGGTCTACGGCTTCGAGCCCACGCCTTTTACGAGCCGCATGTTCGCGCGGCACGTCGCGCTGAACGGCCTTGAATCCAGGGTGCTCGTGGTGGCGGAGGCGGTCTCGTCGGCCGAGGGCACCATGACGTTTTACGTCCAAAACAGGCAGGACGACGTGGCCAACAGCCTCGTGGACTACCACCACAGCGACGAGCGCAAGACGCCGGTGGCGGTTCGCGTGACGTCGATTGACGGATTCTTTACGGACAAGAAAATCGATTTCATCAAAATCGACGCCGAGGGCGTGGAGTTCGACGTGCTTTGCGGCGCCGAGCGCACGATTGCGCGGTGCCGCCCGATAATGCTTCTGGCGCTGCACCCGCCGGCGATTGCGGCCAAGGGCGACAGCCTTAAAGCTATCTGGGACATTCTGCAAAAGCAAAGGTACATCGCATACAAGGACCTCGACGTTGTCATCGGGGAACAGGAATTCTGCGGCACAAAGAATTTGTTCGACGTCTTCCTGATTCCGAGCGAATGAGTCGGAACGCACATGGCCGCGGCCACATTCAAATATTATTTCACGGTGTTTACGCCGACCTTCAATCGGGCGCCTCTGCTGCACAGGGTATACCAAAGCTTGGCGGCCCAGACGTGCGATGATTTCGAATGGCTGATTGTCGACGACGGTTCCACCGATGCCACGGCGGAACTGGTGCGGGAATGGCGGGAGGAAAACCGCTTCCCCATCCGGTATCATTTCCAGAAAAACCGGGGAAAACACATCGCCTGGAATAGGGCCGCCGACATGGCGCAGGGTGAATATTTTCTGTGCGCCGATTCCGACGACGAGTTCGTCCCGGATGCCCTTCAGATTTTCAAGGACCGCCTCGCGTCCGTTCCAGAAGGAGAGCGCGCCGAGTATTTCGGCGCTTCGGCTTTGTGCAAAACGCCGTCCGGGGAAATCGTGGGAGAGGCGTTTCCCGAAAAGCTCATGGCCTCGAATTTCCTGGAGCTCTATTTCCGGTTCATGGTGCGCGGAGAGAAATGGAACTGCGGAAGGACCGGGATACACAGGAGCGTGCGATTCGACGAAAGCATCACGGGGTCCTATCTGGCCGAGGCAACGGTCTGGTTCACAATAGCCCGGCGGTACCAGGTCGCGCTGATTGACAGGCCGCTTCGGATCTACCATGCCGAACCCGATTCGATCATGCATACGTTCTCGGCGCGGAAAAACGCGGGCGGACTGCGCGCGTTCAACCTTCTCTTGCTCAACGACCATCTCAAGGCATACTGGAAACTGCGCCCGCGCATATTCATGGCCGGAGCGGTGGTGTATGTGAGGAGCTGCCTGCATCTGGGCGTCCCGGTTTTCCGGCAATTTTTCGACCTGAAACCAGCGTTGGCCAGGCTCCTGTGGTGCGTGGGATTCCCCAAAGGCCTTACCTATTTCTGCTTTGACAAGATTAAACCCCTTCTTTACGCACAACAACCTGCGCCGCGATCGGTTTGACGTTGTAAGAGCCACCGGTTGCAAACGGCCCTCGGGTGGGGCCACGCATTCACGTGAATAAACGCCTCAAAGTAGTTCATGTCATCAATTCCCTGCTTGTGGGCGGGGCCGAGACCCTTCTCGCCAATTCCCTTGCGCCGGGAGGGCTGTGCGGTTTTACCGACAATGTTTTGGTCTATCTGCGCGGGGATTCACGTCTTCTCGGCGTTCTGGACCCGGCCGTGAAAACGGTCTGCCTTGACTACCGGGGAGGCACCGATCTGCCGGGCGCCCTGTTACGGCTGCGGAGTCTCATTCTCGAAGAAAACCCCGACGTCGTCCACTCGCATCTCACCCATGCCGGTTTGTATACCCATCTGGTCTGCCCAAAATCGATTCCCCACGTGCACACGCTCCACATAGCCTATTCGATGGACACCGCCACATCGCGGGTTCTGCTGTCGCTTGAGAGGCTGCTGCATTTCGGAAGCAGGAGGTGCAACGTCATTTGCCTGTCCGAATTCCTCAAGGACGATTTGCTGCAACACGTGTCTTTCAGGGGCGCGGCGTACGTGCTCAACAACTTCGTGGCCGACCGTTTCTTTTCCGGTTGCGCCAGGGAATACGGCTTAGACAGACGGGACTTGCGGCTGGTTGCCGCGGGAAGGCTCATGGCGCAGAAGAATTTCGAGTACCTGCTCGACGTGTTTGCCCGCTGCGTCGACCGTGAAATTTATCTCGACATCTACGGGACGGGCGACACGAGGAGATTCGAGGACGCCGTTTCACGCGGCAACCTCAGGGTCCGGATGATGGGCGAGTGCGCCGACCTTGCTCCGGTGCTGCGCGGCTATGATCTGTTCGTCATGCCGTCGAAGTTCGAAGGTTTTCCGCTTTCCCTTTTCGAGGCGATGGCATCGGGCCTACCGGCAATGGTGTCCGATATCGCGCCGCTTCGGAGCATTGTTGCCGACAACGCGCAGTATCTCGATCTCGGCGACCCCGGACGGACCGCCGAAACCCTTGTGTCGATACTGGAAAAGAAAATCGACATCAACTGCTTTGCCCGCAAGGCAACCGCCCTCGCCGGGCGCATCGCGCGGCGCGAAAGATATATTGAGGGCCTCCTTTCCATTTACCAGCGGCTTGGACGATCCTGATGTGCGGAATCGCCGGCATCCTCAGCTCCTTCTTTTCCGACGACGAGTGGCGTGGCCGCCTTCGCGCCATGGCGCAGGCGCTTTCCCACCGCGGCCCGGACGACGAGGGACAGTGGTTTTCCTCCGCCGAGGGCGCGGGCATGGCGCACCGCAGGCTGTCGATCATCGATCTTTCGCCGCTCGGGCACCAGCCCATGGTTTCCGCGAGCGGCAGATACGTTATCTCGTACAACGGCGAGGTGTACGATTTCCGGTCGCTGAGAGCGGAGTGCGAGAAGGCGGGCGTGCGTTTCAGGGGCGGGTGCGACACCGAGGTCATCCTCGAGGCGGTCGCCCTGTGGGGGGTGGAGGCGGCGGTAAAAAAATGCGTTGGCATGTTCGCGTTCGCGGTGTGGGACAGGAAGGAACGGGCGCTTTTTTTGTGCCGCGACAGGCTGGGCAAGAAGCCGCTCTATTATGGGACGCTGGGAGGGCAGTTCGTCTTCTGTTCCGAGCTTAAGGCGCTTTCGGCCCTGCCGGGTGCATGCCCGGAAATACACCGCGACGCGCTGGCATTGTGCGTCAGGCACGGGTTCATCCCGTCGCCGTATTCGATATACAAGGGGGTTTCCAAGGTGCCGCCGGGCTCAATCGTGCGCGTGCGCGCTGCGGCGGGCGGGTTTGAGACCGAAACAACCGTGTACTGGTCACTGCTCGACGCGGCGAAGCGGGGGCAGGAAGATCCGTTTCCGGGGAGCCTCGGCGAGGCCGCGGACGAGCTCGAGCGTTTGCTCGGCGACGCCGTGGCCTCGCGCATGATTTCCGACGTGCCGCTGGGCGCGTTTTTGTCGGGAGGAGTCGATTCGTCGGTTGTGGCGGCATTGATGCAGAGGCACAATTCCCGGCCCGTCAAGACATTTGCCATTGGGAACCGCGAGGCGGGCTATGACGAAGCGGCATATGCCGGGCGCGTGGCCAGGCACCTGGGCACCGATCACACGGAACTGTATGTATCGGCGGAAGACGTGCGCGACGCTGTGCCGCTTTTGCCGGCAATGTTCGACGAGCCGATGCCCGACTCCTCGGCCGTCCCCACATATCTCGTTTCCAAACTTTCGCGCAACAACGTCACGGTTGCGCTCACGGGCGACGGCGGCGACGAGGTGTTCGGAGGGTATGTGCGGTACGGCCGCGTGCCCGCGGTATGGCGCGCGCTTTCGTCGGTTCCGCTCTCCCTGCGCCGGTCCGTTGCGGGCGCGTTTGCCTCGCGCGTACCCCTGGCGATGCTGCTTGCCCGGGCCGCCTCGCTCCTGGTCCGCAGGGCGGGCCGGCTTTCCAACGCCGAAGAAGTGGCCTCGTACCTGTCCGGCGTGCTGTCGCTCGGATCGGAGAATGATTTGTTCCTCCGCTACCTCACGGCCGAGCCGGACGCGCTCGAAATTGTGAAGGGCGCGGGCCGGGCGTCCGTTGCCGCGTTTTCGCCCGGGACCTGGCCCGCTTTCGAGGACTTCGCCCACGTGATGATGTACGTGGACGCGGTGAGCTACCTGAGCGAGGACATTTTGGTGAAGGTGGACAGGGCGAGCATGGCGGTGAGCCTCGAGACGCGACTGCCCATCCTCGACCACCGCGTGGTGGAGTTCGCGTGGCGCCTGCCGATGCGATACAAGATGTCGGGGGGCGCCACCAAGCTCGTGCTGCGCACGGTCCTGCACAGATACGTCCCGCGCCGGCTCGTGCAGCGGCCCAAGATGGGGTTCCGCGTTCCGGTGGGCGGGTGGCTGAGGCGTGAGCTGCGCCCCTGGGCCGAGGCCCTGCTGTCGGAGGACCGGCTGCGGCGCGAGGGGTATTTTGAGCCCGCGCCCATCCGGGTGAAATGGCTCGAGCACGTCAGCGGCGAGCGGGACTGGAGCGCCTACCTGTGGAACGTGCTCACGTTCCAGGCGTGGCTCGAAAAATCAAGGGCCCGGGATAACGGCCAACCAAAGGCTGCAAACGCATGAACAGGGCGATGGGCAGGATGGTAACGGCTGTCGACCTGGTTGCAACGGGCTCGATAGCGGCGGCCTTGCTGCCGTGGCTGGCCGTCCTGACGCTGTTTAGTCCGAAAGCCGCGGCCAAGGGCGCAAAGCCAAGGCTGCTGGTGGTTTTCGTGGCGCATTCATATAAGTCAATTAAGACCTACGGCCACGAGCAGCTCATCGTGCAGCAGGGGCTGGGCGGCTTTTTCGAGAAGGTGTTCACGCTGTACCCGTTTCTCGGCGCCAACCCGTTCGACAAAATCGACCGCCCCGACGGGACCGTGCATGAATACGAGCTTGACGGCGGCAATATCTTTCTGGAGATTCAGCAGTCCTTTGTACGCGGCCTTTCGCGCTTTCCGCGCGCGAATTTCATAGTGTCGCAGTGGATTACGCTCCTCCGGATGAAGCGCTTCGTTGCGGCAAACAGCGTGTCGGTGATACGGGGAAGCGATCCGTTCCTCACCGGTTTGTACGCCTACCTGCTGTCGCGCATCACCGGAAGGCCATTCGCCCTAAGGCTTGGATCGAACTTCGACCTGCTCTACGAAAACGGCGAGTTTGCATACCGGAAGATTTTCGGAAATTACGCCGTGGCCCGCGCGGTAGCGCGTTTCGTATTTTCGCGTTGCGGGCTGGTGTGCGCCGCCACCCAGAATTATCTCGATTACGCGCTTGCCAATGGGTGCAGGCCGGAGCGGGGAGTGGTCGTACGGTTCGGCAGCGTCATCGATCCGCTGCACCGGGCCGATCCTGCGGCGCGGCCGGCACCCCGGGGTTTCGGCTCGCTCACATCGCGGCCGTTCGGAGTATACGTGGGCAGGCTCACCAGGATCAAGCAGGCCGATCACCTTGTTCTCGTGGCCGCGGAGGCGCGCAAACGGTTTCCGGAGGCGGTGATAGCCCTGATAGGCGACGGCGACCTTGCCGGGGCCATGAAGGACGAGGCGGCACGGCTCGGCGCGGCGGACAACTTGGTTTTCCTCGGGAAGCAGCGGCAGGAGGCAATCGCCTCGCTGCTGCCGCGCGCAGCGGCATACCTTGCCCCGCATTCGGGCAGGTCGCTGGCGGAGGCCGCTTTCGCGGGCGTTCCGCTTGTCGCCTACGACTGGGAATGGCACGGCGAGCTCGTTAAAAGCGGGGTGACCGGGGAGCTTGTTCCGTTTGGAGACTGGCGGGCCATGGCCCAAAGCTTCTGCCGGATATTGTCCGATCCGGCCTATGGCCGGACGCTCGGCGAAAACGCGCGGGCCGTGGCGTTGGAGATGATGGACCAGGAGAAAATCCGCGAGATCGAGCGCGCGAGATACCAAGGGATACTTGACGGAAAAGGAACACGAAAGGGCGGGGTCCCCCATGCCGTATGAAGGACCGGGAAGGTTCGACATTCTCGTCAACAGGGTCTTGGGTTCGCCGCTGGCCGTGTTCGCGCCGCTGCGGGCGCTGCTGCGCGTGGTGCTTCACGTTGAGGTCCCGGAGTCGGCGTTCCAAAACGGGCTGCGGCTCGTCCATCCCTACAACGTGATAATCCACCCCAACGCGCGCATCGGGAAGAACGTCGTGGTGTACCATATGGTGACGCTGGCCGTGAAGAAAACCGGCCCGCACGCCGGCGCGCCGGTGTTGGAGGACGACGTGACAATCTTCCCGCACGCGGTCGTCCTGGGCAACGTCCGCGTAGGGAGGGGCGCGGTTATCGGCGCGGGAAGCATCGTGGTGCGCGACGTTCCCGCGGGCGCCAGCGTCGCGGGCAACCCCGCGCGGGTGGTCGGCGGCGGGGCACCGGAGGGGGGCGTTTAGCCGCATGAAGGTACTCCACGTCATCAACACGCTCCAGCCCGCCGGCGCCGAAATACTTTTGTCGGTCATCGCGCCCGCGCTTAAAAGCGAGGGCTTCGACGTCGAGATAGCGACCCTGTTTCGGTATCCGACGCGGTCGCTGTACGAGGCGCTGGTGCGGGCCGACATCACGATCCATTCCTTTGATTTCTCCTTCCGGTATTCCCCGAGGATACGGCGGGCGCTCAAAACGCTCATCGATTCGGGCGGGTACGACATCGTGCACGCGCACCTGTTCCCCGCGCTGTACTGGACGGCGCTGTGCAGGCCGAGGGTCGGGAAACTCATCGTGTCGGAACACAGCAGCTACAACACGCGCCGGAGCAGCGTGCTGTTCAGGGCGGCGGAGCGATTCGTTTACAAAAAGTATGATAAGGTCTTCTGCATCAGCAACGGCGTGAAGACCGCGCTGGCGCGGTGGCTCCCGGAATGCGCCGGAAAGATGGTGACGGTATACAACGGCATAGAGCTCGAAAAGTTCAGGGCGGCGCGGCCGGTCTCCCGCGCCGATCTCGGTGTTCCCGCGCAGGCGCCGGTCGCCTGCATGGTGTCCCGGATCGATCTTAAAATTAAGGACCACAAGACGGTCATAGAGTCGGCCGCCGCGCTTGACGATTTGCACGTCCTGTTCGTGGGCGGGGGGGAGGGCATGCAGGATCTCCGGTCGTTCGCACGTGAACGAAACGTTGCGGACAGGGTCCATTTCCTGGGATACAGGAGCGACATTCCCTCGGTGCTCAAGGCCTCCGACGTCTACGTCCATTCTTCCAACTGGGAAGGGTTCGGGCTCGCCGTGGTGGAGGCCATGGCTGGCGGCGTGCCTGTCGTCGCGTCGGACGTGGAGGGGCTCAACGAAGTGGTGCAGAACGGGACTTCGGGCCTTTTGTTCAAAAAAGGCGACCCCGCCGACCTCGCCCGCAATATCGGGCTCGTGCTGAGCGATGTCGCATTGCGCGATAGATTGAAGGCCGGTGGAGACGCGCGCGCGCGCGATTTCTCGGTGGAGACAACCGTTTCGCGTTTCATCGAAGAGTACGGGAGTTAGCGCCATGTGCGGAATAAACGGCATATTTTCGAAACAGCCGATAGCCGATCCGTCGCGCATCGACGCCATGAACCTGCGCATCGTTCACCGCGGGCCCGACGACGAGGGTACGTTCGTGTCGCGCTTCGTAGCGCTCGGGATGCGGAGGCTTTCGATCATCGATCTTTCCCAGGGGCACCAGCCGATTTACAACGAAGACAAAAGCCTGGCAATCGTGTTCAACGGCGAAATCTACAATTACCGCCGGCTCCGCGAAGGCCTTCTTTCGCGGGGACACGCGTTCACCACCGACACCGACACCGAGGTCATCGTCCATCTGTTCGAGGAAAAACGCGAAAAATGCGTGGAAGATCTCAACGGCATGTTCGCGTTCGCGGTATACGACACGAGGAAGAACGAGCTGTTCCTCGCCCGCGACCGGGTGGGGAAGAAGCCGCTGTATTACTGTCGAGACGGAGACGAATTCCTGTTCGCCTCCGAGCTCAAGTCCATCCTGGCGATCACCGGCCGGAAATATCCGCTCGACCACCGCTCTCTCGAGTTGTTCTTCGCGTTCACCTTTATCCCGGCGCCCTACACCATTTTCGAAGGCATCCGCAAGCTCGAACCCGGGCATACGATAACGGTCTCGGGCGACCTTTCGATCCGCGACGCTTGCTACTGGTACCTCCCGTCCGGGGTGAATTCCTTGGAAAAAAATCCCGATCTCGCGTCGTGTTCGAAGGGCCTTCGCGACCTTCTGTACGATTCTGTCCAAAAGAGGATGATCGCCGATGTTCCCCTCGGCGCGTTTTTAAGCGGCGGCATAGATTCCACCATCATCGTGGCCATCATGGCCGAGCTCGATACCAAACCGATCAAGACGTTTACCATACGAAATTCGGTGAAAATCTACGATGAATCCGACAAGGCCAGGGCCATTGCCCAAAAGTACAAAACCGACCACACCGAATGGACGGTCGACGCCGATTACATCGTGGACCGGATCGACGACATCATCGCGCAGTTCGACGAACCGTTCGCCGATTCCTCGGCCCTTCCCTCGTATATCGTGTCGGAGCTGGCGGGCAGGCACGTCAAGGTAGTGCTCACGGGCGACGGCGGCGACGAGCTGTACGCCGGATACACGCGGTACCTCATTTTCCAATACCTGCGCGCCTACCATGCACTGCCCGGTTTGCTGCGGAACGGCGCCATAAAGCCGCTTGTCAACCTCATCCCGTTTCCCGGCGGGATGGAGATCGCCGCGAATAAAATCCGAAAACTGGTGAACAACGACGGTGCCGACGCCTTTGAGCAGCACCACCAGCTCCAACGGCTCGGCCTCACCCGTGCCGAAATCGACGCACTGCTGCCCGGCGTGTCGTCGCGGGGATTCCCGCGCGCATTTTCCCGCCCGGTCTTCGATGCGGTGCACAATCGGTCGCCGCTCGACAGCGCGCTGGTCACCGACATCGTCCTCGGACTGGAGGGCGACATGCTCGTCAAGCTCGACCGCACTTCCATGATGAACTCGGTGGAGGCGCGGTCGCCGTACCTCGATTACCGCCTCATCGAGCACGCCTTCACCATCCCGGAATCGTTCAAGCTCCGCGGCGCGAGGCTCAAATGGATTCTCAAGAACGCGTTCGCCGATAAATTTCCGCCCGACGTACTGCGCAAGCCGAAGATGGGATTCGGCATCCCGATAGGGCGGCTGCTGAAACGCGAGCTGAGTTCCAGATTCAAAGACCTCATGGAGCAGCAATCGCTTCGCGATCTCGGTCTGATAGATATACCCGGCGTACAGGCCCTGTACGCGGAACACTGTTCGAACAGGGACAGGACGTTTCCGCTCTGGACGTTTTTCGTTTTTGCCTCGTGGGTAAAAAGGAATCTGCACCGTATCGCCTAGATACGACCGTCGCAATGCTCAAGAATTTCCTCATATTTTTCGCGGTCTATTTCAGCCTCGGCCTCGGCCTCGTCGTCGCGTTTTCGATTGCGTTCCGGTTTAAGGACATCGAGGCCCGCATGCTGGCGCTCGCCATGGTGTTTAGGCTCCTGTGCACCTACGGATACTATTACCGTACCTTTGCCGGTCCTTCCGATGCCACCGGGTACTGGGCGTACGCGCGCGACGTGGGGCTTTCCGGCGAGTTCGCGTCGTTTTTCCAGACCGGGACCAAGTTCATCGATCATCTTTCGGCCCTGTTCTACCCGGCAATCGCCGGTTTCGACGACACCTACCTCATGCTGTACATCCCGTTTTCCCTTATCGCCTTCGCGGGGTCGGTTCTGTTTTACCGTACGCTCGTGTCGATGAAGACCGCGGGCAGGCGGCTCCCGTTCGTCCTGTCGTTCTTCCTTCCCAACCTCGTGTTCTGGTCGAGCAACCTCGGCAAAGACTCCATAATGTATTTCGGAATCGTGGGCATCATCTTTTCCCTTCGGCAATTTCCCAAAGTAAATATTCCCGGTCTTGTCGGGTTCGGCGCGGCGGCCTATTTTGTGCGGCCGCACATCATAGGACTCATGCTCATAAGCGTCTTGTTCGGCCTGTTTCTCCAGAGCCGGAAACTCACCCTGAGAAACATCGTTTTCTTCGTGGCGGTACTCGGCGCGTTTTTGATGCTTCAGGAACGGATATTCAAGTTCGCGGGGATTCATGTGGACAGCGGCGAGGAAACCATGACGGCCGACGAGGCGAAACGGCCGGGCATCAGTCGATATTACGACGAAAGCATGAAGAGGGTCGAGGGCATGTCGGGCCAATACCAGGGCACCGGCGCGCACATGGCCAGCGGGCCGCCGAACGTCCTTTTTGCCCCGTATTACCTGATAGCGTTCGTTTCCATGCCGTTTCTGTGGCAGGCGCGTACGCCGATTCAACTGGTGTCGGCGGTCGAAAGCGTGATTTACCAGTACTTCCTGCTCATGGTGCTGCTCAACTGGAAAACGGTGCTTTCATCGCCGGCGCTCCCGCTCCGGTACCCTTGGATCATCTATTTCGTTTTTACCTCGGTGATCTACGGCATGTCGACGTCGAATTTCGGGCTCGGGGTGCGCGAAAAATGCATGGTGCTGCCGGTGCTCATTCTTTTTTATGCGGCGGTTTCAACCGTGAGGGCGGACCGGAAAAGGGAATTAACGGACAAACGCCGTGCCGCCGCCATTCGTATCCGGGATGCGTCCACGGCCTGGGCGCGTCCGGGGAAACCGCAGCCGTGAGGCCCAATACAAACGCCGGCGGAACGAAAATATCCATACTGCTGGTCACCACCATTCCCGAGACGATCATAAGCACTATGGAAGAGTTGGTTCCGTTCCTGATCTCCGGAGGGCATTCGGTCGCAGCCATGTCGTCGCGGGGGCAGTGGATTCATCCGCAAGACGTGACGGAAAAATTCGGGATTCCGTATTACACCGTCGATTTCACCCGCGTCGTTTCCCCGCTTAAGGATATTAAAGCGCTTTTCCAGACCTTGCGCCACCTTGTTGCCCTGCGGCCCGACGTCGTCCATTACAGCACGCCCAAGGCCGCTCTCGTCACGGCACTCGCCGCGTTTTTGACGAGGGTCCCCGTAAGGATTTACACTATCCGGGGGATGACGTATGCGGGAAAAAAAAGGTTGGCTACGCTCCTGCCCATTCTGGTGGAGCGTGTCACGTGCCTACTGTCACATCGCGTCCTGTGCGTGAGCAACTCGAACCTGTCTCTCTGCGCCGCGCTCGGCGTGTGCCCGCGGGAAAAAATGTCGGTCATAGGCGCGGGATCGAGCCACGGAGTTGACGCCGAGGGAAAGTTCAACCCGGCACTGCTTTCACGGGAAAAAATCGATCGTCTCAGGGGCGAACTCGGCCTCGGCGACGGCGCCGTGGTGTTCGGTTTCGTGGGGCGGCTGGTGCTCGACAAGGGCGCCGAGGAGCTCCTGAGGGCTTGGCGGGAGTTTTCGCCGGGGCGGCGCGACGCCTTCCTCGTGCTTATCGGCGACGGCAAGGAGCCCCGCGACAGGTTCATCGCGCATGAAGGCGGCGGGAAGCCGCCACCGGAGCGGGTGCGGTTCGTCCCGCCGACCATGAACATAGCTTCTTATTACGGAATCATGGACGTTCTTGTCCTTCCGTCGCACCGGGAGGGGTTTCCAAATGTGGTACTCGAGGCGGGCGCCATGGCCCTGCCGGTAATCACCACCGATGCGCCCGGCTGCTTGGATTCGGTGGTCGACGGAAAGACCGGCCTCGTGTTCCCCTGCGGCGACGCCGCCGAGCTGGCAAACAGGATGGAACAATTGTACGTTGATCCGGTGCTGAGGGCTACGCTGGGTGCGGCAGGCCGCCTGCGCGCGCGCGAAAATTTCAAGCCGCAAACGATATGCGAGGAACTGCTCAGGCTGTACGAAGGGAAGGCATAAAAGGCGATGACAGGTTCGCACGTGATCCGCGAGATGTATTCCATTGACGCTTTGCGGGCGCCCTCGAAGCGCGATCTCGACTCGATAGCGCGGCTGTACCGAGAAAGCATTCCGCAATCGTTTCTCGCAAGGCTTCGTCCCGGTTTTTTCGAACGGTTGATGGAGAGCGCCCTAAAACGCTCGCTCGTCGGCGTCTTTGTCCTGCGGGAACGGCTCTCCGGGGAGACGGCGGGATTTCTGGTACACTCGCGGGCGCACGGGTGGATGAAGAAAGCAGTGTCGGCCCGTCCCGCCGTTTTCGCGGTGGAACTGCTTAAAAATCTTTTCAACCCCGATGCGTGGTCGTACGCGTTCGGGGCGCTGCACGCCAAATCCCGCGGAAGCGACGAAGAAAAGGGCGGCAAGTCTCCAGCGGCAGAGATGTTCGCGATTGCGGTTGCGGGTCAGCTCAGGGACGCGGGATGGGGGAAAAAGCTCGTGGAGGCGTTCGAAAAAAGACTTGCCGAGGAAGGCGGGGACGGTTACATCATCATGACCCTTGCCGACAACGCAGTGGGAAACGCCTTTTATAAAAAGATGGGAGCGCTGCTTTGCGGCACGCATGAATCGCCGAACGGCGCCGTGAACGTGTATTGCAAGAAGCTCTCGGGGCACGCATGATCGGGCGCGCGCGCGTGTCGTTCGAAAAGCCGCTGCCATGCGACCGCGTGGAGGAACGCATCGGCGGCGAACTGCGTGCCGTGTTCGGCGGGGACGCGCGGACGCTTCTGTTCCCCAGCGGCCGCAGCGCGCTGTATTTCGGCTTGCGGAGCCTTCCGGTGGATCGCGTGGTGCTGCCCGCTTTCACCTGCAAGGCGGTATTGGAAGCAACGCTTTTTGCGAGTAAAAAGCCCCTGTTCGTCGACGTGGACCCGTCGACTTGCGCCATGTATCCGGTACTTCTCGCCCGACTTCCGCTCGGACCGCGGGACGCGGTGCTCTGCACGCACCAGTACGGTTTCCCAGCGCCCGTCGACGAGATCGAAGGAATCTGCCGCCGGACGGGGGCGGTGCTCATCGAGGACTGCGCCGCCTCGTTCGGGACGATTTACAAAGGCGGTCCGACCGGCCTGCGGGGCAGGTTTTCCGTTTTCAGCGCCGACGCGTTCAAGATGCTGCCGGTGGCGGCGGGAATGGGATTTCTCGTGACGCGGGACGGCAACCTTGCCGCCGCCGTTGCGAATGATCCCTTGTACGGCTCCGCGTCCCCCTCTCCGGTAAACGAGGCCCGCGCCGCGGTGAAGAGGGTCGCGCTCGGGATTGTGGGCAGGCCCTTTTGGTACGGCGTCTTTTACACCCTTCGATACCGGTTTGCCAAAGTAAAAAACGGGGAACGGCCGGCCCTGGAGGGACGGGTCCCGCGGGGATACCACGAGCGGCCGACCGCGGGCCGAAAACGCGAGTTCCTGGCAGCCCTGGCGTCTCGGAAGCAACGCATCGAGAAAAGACGGCGCCTGGCGCGATATTATTTCCATGAGTTGCGGGGGCTTTCGCACGTGAGGACACTCGACTCGTTTTGTGCCGTTAACGACGAGCTGGGGCTTATTCGGTTTCCCGTGTTTATCGAAGGCATGGACAGAATGGAATTTTACCGCGGCTGCGTGCGCCGCGGGATAGACCCGGGGTTCGTGTTTCCGTTTCCGCTCCCGGGTTCCGAGGCGGCGTGCCCCAACGCGGCCCGGCTGTGCGAAAGCGTGCTCAACCTCCCTTTCTATGAGGGCTTGACGGAAAAGGAAATGCGCGCGGTGGTCGACTCCGTGCGCTCGACGGACGGCGGGAAACGGTAGGACGCGGCATGGAAAAGGCGAAAGCGATTGACGCGCCGTATGTTCCCCTTAGGGCCGCATCGGTCGGCGACTATTGCGAGGCGGTGCGAAAATCGCCGCGTACCTCGTTCTGGTGGTATTTTCTGGAAGGCCGCCTGTTCCGGTTTTCCCGCCCGTTCCGGATCGCCGACGGCTCGTGGTGGTACCAGGTGAAGCCAGGGCTCTGCTGGCCCGCCGACGTGCTGACGCGGCGGACGCGGGAGGTGGGCGGGATTCCCTATCGAAAATCGTTCCTCGGGTTCCAGTATCTGACGGAAGAGCCGCTTAAGAATTCCGTTCAGATGATAAACGTCATTACCGACCTTTCAAAATATTCCGCGGATTGCGTCGACGCAAAACGCCGGAACGCGGTCCGCAAGGGGCTGCGCGAGTGCACCGTGGAGGCGCTGACCACCGTTGACGACCGCACGGCGGCGGAATGCTGCGCCGTGTGGGAGGATTTTACGCAAAGGACGGGTTGGAAACGGCCGGTTTCCCGGCGATACCTGCGCGAGACCTGGGCCGAACTGCTCGAAACGCCGGGGAGCACCGTTCTCGTGGGTGCCCAGCGGAGCACGGGAAGGCCGGCGGGGTTCCTCATCACGAAACTCATCGGCGACACGGCCTTTGTCGATACCATCGCCGCGCGGACCGACATGCTCCACACGAACGTCAACGACGCGCTCATGTACTGCTTCCTTTCCTCCGCGCAAAGGACGCCGGGAATCCGCAAGGCCCATTACGCGATAAAATCGTACGATGCGCACCTGGAGGACTTTAAAAGGAGCATCGGGTTCACGCCCGTGGCGTTTCCGGCGCGCACCTCCCTCCGGCCCGGCGTGATGGAGGCCTTACGGGCGTTTTTTCCCCGTGCATATTCGAGAATGACGGGGGCGATATGAGCGAGATGTCCCGACGCGATGCCCTCACGGCGCCCCAGGATTTTTGCAAACGGCTGTTCGACATCGCGTGTTCCGGCCTCGGCCTTGCCGCGCTGTCGCCGTTGTTCCTCGTTGCGGCCGTCCTCGTCAAGGCCACGTCACCCGGGCCCGTGTTTTTCCGACAGGTGCGGGTGGGGAGAAACGGAAGGCGGTTTTTGGTGATTAAGTTCCGCACCATGCGGATGGGGGCCGAGTCCGGCGGGCCGGTCACCACGGCCGGCGACGAACGGGTCACCCCTTTCGGCGGCCTTTTGCGCAGGTACAAACTCGACGAGTTCCCGCAGTTGTGGAATGTGTTCATAGGGAAAATGTCGCTGGTGGGCCCGCGGCCGGACGTCCCGGGCTATGCCGACCGGATCGAGGGTGAAGACAGGAAAATATTGTCACTCCGGCCCGGCATAACGGGGCCCGCGTCGCTGTACTTCCGCGACGAAGAGGGGCTCCTTGCGCGAGAGGATGACCCAAAGGCCTACAACGACACGGTGCTGTGGCCCCGGAAAGTGGCGCTCAACGTGAAGTATCTGGAGACGTGGGGCTTCTGGAAGGACATAGGATATATACTCATCACCGTAGTGCCCAAGCTTGACGGGTGGTTTAAATTAATTGACAAAAAAGAATATCAATAACCGGTGGGGGCACCGCCTCGCGGCGGTTTCCCCCTGGCCTCCAGCCTCCTCGCCGCGCCTGTGGAGTCCGGAGGCACACCTCCTCCTGCGAAGGGCCGCGCGAGTTCGCTCGCTAACCGCTCGCGAAGTGTCGGCCCTTCGCAACGTAACCACGGTGGAATGCCGCTTCGCGGCGGCCTCCGGTCCAGCCTGCGCCGAAAGCCGTAGGCCAGGGGGGATACCACCCCCCATCAATAAGATCTTTGAATTAATTTCGTATTAATGACTACAGAACAAAAACCAAAACCAAAACGCATCTTCCTCTCCCCTCCCCACATGTGCGGCAAGGAGCTCGAATTCGTCAAGGACGCATTCGTCTCCAACTGGATAGCGCCGGTGGGCCCGCACGTCGACGCGTTCGAAAAGGAATTCTGCGAAGCCTCGGCCGCGACGAATGCGGCGGCGGTGAACTCGGGAACGGCGGCGCTCCATCTGGCCGTGATGCTGTCGGGCGTCGGGCCCGGAGACGAGGTCGCGTGCTCGACGTTCACCTTCGCGGGGAGCGCGTTCCCCATTGTCTACCGGGGTGCGACGCCGGTGTTCGTCGACGCGGACCGGAAAACGTGGAACATGGAGCCGCAGATTTTCGAGGACGCCGTCAAGGACCGGAAGAAAAAGGGAAAGACGGTAAAGGCGGTGATAGTGGTGCACTTGTACGGCCAGAGCGCCGATATGGATCCGATACTCGACATATGCAAACGATACGGCATCGCCTGCATCGAGGACGCGGCCGAGTCGCTGGGCGCCACCTACAAGGGGAAGCAAACGGGCACGGTGTCCCGCATCGGCATATTCTCCTTCAACGGCAACAAGATTGTCACCGCGTCGGGCGGGGGCATGCTGGTCTCTGTCGACAAGAAACTCGTCGAGAAGGCGAGGTTTTTTTCCACCCAGGCGCGCGACGCGGCGCCGCATTACGAGCACTCGGCCATAGGGTACAATTACCGGATGAGCAACGTATGCGCGGCCATCGGGCGAGGCCAGCTTTCGGTCCTTCGGGAAAGAGTCGCGCGCAAGCGGGAGATTTATTCACGCTACGAAGCGGCCCTTTCGGATATCGCCGGTATTTCGTTCATGCCCGAAGCGCCCTACGGCGTCTCCAATCGCTGGCTCACCTGCATGATCGTTGATCAGACCGCGGCGGGTTTTTCCGCCGAGGACGCGAGACTGGCGCTTGAGGCCGAAAATATCGAGAGCCGCCCCCTGTGGAAACCAATGCACATGCAGCCGGTGTTCGCCTCCGCACCCGCCTATATCAACGGGGTATCCGAAGGATTATTCAAAAGCGGATTGTGCCTGCCGTCGGGGACTGCGTTGACGGACGAGGATATTGAGAGAATAGTTGGAATTATCAAGCGAATAAAATAAATACTTGGGCGTTCCCCCGCGCGAATGCGCGGGGTCGGTCTCCCTCCGGGCTCGGCTGTTCGCCTCGGTGCCGGATCGGCCGATGCGTTTGGTGGAGACGTAGCATGCTACGTCTCCTCAAAATACTGGGTCGGGCGGCCCTTCGCTCTTGCTCACCGCTCCGGTCCACCTATCGCGGCGGAAGTCTGATATGCATTTTGTCAAGTTGCTTCGGGGTCTGCCGGAGGCCTCTCGTGGTGCCCCCGCAGCAGACGGTTCTTTCGTGCCGACATACTCGCTTGGGGGCTACCCACGAGGGGGTATGGGCGCGGATCGCCGCCGCGCCCTCGATACATTTGTATGGAGCACTCGAGGAGCGGCGGAAGCCGCACCATAGGGGGCCCCTCCCACACACCGGATATAGTAAATTTAAGTATATTGTTATTGTAAAGCAGCCATGAACCTACCCTTTCCCAACCTCGTCATCAAATATCGCATCGTCGTCATCGTCGCGCTTCACGCCGTGTTCGCCGCGGCCGCGCTGTTCATATCGTTCCTCCTGCGCTTCGATTTTACGCTCGGAGCGAACATGTATCCTCGGCTGTTCTTCCTTTCCCTTCCCGTCAATATCGCGGTGTTCCTGGCGTTTTCGGCGATGTTCAATCTGTACCAGGGAATCTGGCGCTACGTGAGCGTGGACGACCTCAAGGACATCGTGAAGACCTCGGGAATGTCGACGCTGGTGTTCATGTTCGTCATCGTGTTCTCCGAACATTTTCACGGTTATCCGCGGTCGATTTACGTCATGGACTTCGTGCTGTTCGTGCTCCTCAACGGCGGTACCCGCTTCTCAATCCGCATATTCCGCGAGTCCTTCGCGCCCGCTAGCGAGACCGCGCGCAACGTGCTCATCATCGGCGCGGGTACGGCGGGAAACGAGGTGGCCAAGGCCCTCAAGACGGCCAAGAGCAGACAGTACATCCCGGTGGGGTTCATCGATAAGGATAAATCCACCCACGGTAAAAGGCTGCAGGGTCTGCGGGTACTGGGCGACATATCGGGCATCCGGCAGCAAATCAAGAAGAACCGTGTACACGAGGTCTTTATCGCGATTCCCGACGCCACGAACAAACTGGTGGCCGAAATCATAGAATCGTCGAAGATTTCCGACTGGGAGGTGAAGTTCAAGATAGTGCCCTCCATGCTCGACATAATGAGCGGCAAGTACCAGCTCAACCAGATTCGCGACGTGTCGATAACCGACCTTCTGTCCCGGCCCAACATCACCCTCGACGATTCGCACGTGCGGCGGCAACTGGCCGCGAAAACCGTGCTCATCACCGGCGCGGGCGGCTCCATCGGCTCCGAGCTGTCGTTTCAGGTGGCCGCCTACCGCCCCGCCCGGGTCATTCTTCTTGACTCATGCGAAGAGAACGCATACAACGTGGATCAAGACCTTAAGAGCCGTCACCGCGACGTGGTGATCCACACCGTGGTGGGCAACCTGCTCGACGCGGGGTTCATGGATCTGCTCCTAAGGCGCTATCCGATCGACTACATCTACCACGCGGCGGCCTATAAGCACGTGCACCTCATGGAATGGAACCCGCTCGCCGCGCTCAAGAACAACGTGTTGGGTACCGCGCTCCTCGCGTCGCTCGCCGAGCGGCACGGCGTGCGGCAGTTCGTGATGATCTCCACCGACAAGGCCGTGAACCCCAAGGGGATCATGGGCGTGTCCAAGCGGCTCGCCGAACGCGTGGTGCTGGAGCGCAACCGGTCGGGCACGCTGTTCAACGTGGTGCGGTTTGGAAACGTGCTCGGGTCCAGCGGCAGCGTGATACCGTTGTTCCAGAAGCAGATTCGCGACGGCGGGCCGGTCACGGTGACCGATCCCGAGGCCCGGCGGTTCTTCATGTCCATACCCGAAGCCGTGCAGCTCGTGCTGCAGGCATCTACGCTCAACGAAGTGAACGCGATTTTCATGCTCGAAATGGGCGAGCCGGTCAAAATCGTGGATCTCGCAAAGAACCTCATCGAGCTTTCGGGGCTCAAGGTCGGGGAGGATGTGGAGATACGATACACTGGCCTGCGGGCGGGTGAGAAGCTCAACGAGGAGCTCCTCACGGCGTCGGAAAACCTCGTGCGCACGCCCTTCGATAAAATCAGGCTCCAGCGCAACGTGCATTTCGATCCCGATCGCATCGAGCGGTTCGTGCACGATCTGAAGTCGAACATCGAGCTCGGGAACATAAAGGCGGTCTACGACGACATGCGCGATCTTATCCCGGAAATGGCGGGCCCCTCGTTCGACGAGATGATGAAAAACATGTTCGCATGAAGAACCGACGCGCAGAAACGAAGACATCACCGGCATTGCGCCGGACGGGCCAGGGGAGGCGCGTCTTACCGATCCCTTCAACAGTGCAGCGTTCCAGCGCCTAATGAAACTTTTTCAGTTGGTGCATATATTCCCCTTGTTTCTATACCCCGTGGGGCTAAGTTGCCTGTTTGGCGTCGCCGCCGCGATTGCCGTATTGCTAAAAAAGAAAAGACTTGCCGCGGGAGTTGGCTTTTCGGGCGTGGGCGTCCTGTGGATATTTTCCACCCCGTTCGTGTGCTGGGCGCTCACGAGGTTGTTGGAGTGTCAATTCGACCCGAATCCGGTTTTGCCGAAGTCGCCGGCTATCGTGCTTCTGGGAGGATGCACCAAGCCTGCAGTACCTCCTCGCTCGACCGTGGAATTGAACTGCGCGGGCGACCGGATCATACACGCCGCTCGGCTGCTCAAACAGGGGTATGCCCCCGTCATCATTTCCTCGGGCGGCAAACTTCCGGACATCTATGATTTTCCCGGCTCCGAAGGGAAGTGCATGGCGACCATCCTCCGGGACGATTGCGGCGTGGACTCCTCGGCCGTCATCGTGGAGGACGAGGCCGAAGACACGCACGATCATGCGCCCAAGATCGAGGCCATTCTCCGGGAGCGCGGGCTTGCAAAGGACGTCATCCTCGTGACGAGCGCGTCCCACATGCTGCGCTCGGTATTGGTGTTCCGCAAGAAGGGTTTTATCGTGCACCCCTCGCCCGCCGATTTTGGAGCCGATGAAAACTACCAATGGAACATATACGCGTTTCTTCCGCGCGGCGAGGCGCTGTTCGGGGCCACCATCGCGCTGCACGAGTATTATGGGCTTATTGCGTATAAGATTTTAGGGTGGATTTAAAAACGGTTTTTATGTGTATGTTCTATCCGGGGAACGTCGGAGTTTTTCAGATATTTTCCATCATCCTCTCCAACGCCTTGTTCACGGTCTCACTTCGTATTGCCCGCCTGTTTCCCTTCAATAAATATTTGTAGCTTTTCACCTTTTCCCCCGCCGCGATTCCTATATACACGAGCCCCACGGGCTTTTTTTTTGTCCCGCCGCCGGGACCTGCGATGCCTGTGGTCGAAATCGCGCAGTGGGAGGAGAACAGTCGCCGCGCACCGGTCGCCATGGCGCGGGCGGTCTCGGCGCTCACCGCTCCTTTGCGGGAAAGAACCCGTGCCGGCACGCCGAGCAGCCGGCGCTTCGCGTCGTTGGCGTAGGATACGACGCCTCCTCGAAAATATGCCGACGATCCCGGGACCGAGGTGACGGTAGCGCCGAGCATGCCGCCCGTGCACGATTCCGCGACCGCAAGCGTGAGGCCCCGGCCTGCGAGCATGCGTCCGAGCCGCCGGGCAAGGACGGTGTGCGGCGTACGGCGGGGCGTCATCGGCGCACCGCTTTCGGAAGGCGCCTGGCAATAAGCGCGACGAAGTAACTTGCACCGGCCACCAGGATGATGGTGGCGCCCGAGGTGAGGTTGAAATAGTAGGAAAGGAACAATCCCGCTATGGTGAACGCCGCGCCGAGGACGCTCGACAGGAGCATGATGCGGGAAAGCTTTCGCGTAAAAAGTTCGGCGATTGACGAGGGTATGGTGAACAGCGCAATCACGAGGATGAGGCCCACCACGCGGATGAGCACCACGACGCACAGCGCGATGAGGGCGAGAATCAGGTAATAGAGTGCGCGGACCGGGACGCCGCTGATGCGGGCGAATTCCTCGTCGTACGAAAGGGCGACCAGTTCCTTGTACAGCAGCATCGTGGCGATAAGGATGAAAACGTCGAGACCGGCCATGAAGACGATGCTCTGCTTGGGCACCGCGAGGATGCTGCCGAAAAGAAAGCTCATCAGGTCGACGAAATACCCTTTTGTCAGGTCGATCATAAGGATGCCGAAGGCCATTCCCACCGCCCAGATCACGCCCACCATGGTGTCGGAACGTTCCTTTTTTTCCACGGTGACGTAGCCCATCAAGGCGGAGGCGGCGAGGGAGAAAAGCATGGCCCCCGCAAGAAGCGGCCACCGGAAAAACACGGCGAGCCCGAGGCCGCCGTAGGCCGCGTGCGCAACGCCTCCCGACAGCGATGAAAGTCGGTTCACTACCACGAGGCTGCCCACCACGCCGCACGCGACGCTCACCAGCACCCCGGCGAGCAGGGCGTTGCGCATGAATTCGTAATGGAGGATGTCAAACATGTACAATCCTGGAGTTACAAGTCGAAAGTTTAAAGTTCAAAGTGTTCATGTTTGTTCCTTGCTTTCACCTTCTTATTGCACATGCTGATGCAATACTCTATGCGGCAGGCCGTGCGCGATGATGTCCACCGGGCAGCCGAACGTGGCGGCTATGGTGGAATCGTCGAGCACGCCGTCGGGGTGGTAGAACAGCCTCTTATTTACGCACGCTACCGACCGGACGTATGACGATACCGCGCCGACGTTGTGGGTGACGAGCACCACCGTGGTGCCTTTCCTGTTGATGGCGAGCATGTGCTCGTAAATCTCGTCCTGCCCCACCGTGTCGATGGAAGCGGTGGGCTCGTCGAGGAAAAGAATCTCCGGATCGGATACCAACGCCCGAGCCAGAAGAACTTTCTGGCGCTGCCCGCCCGAAAGCTCGCCGATGCTCCTGTCCGCAAGGTTTGAAAGTTTCAATTCGTCAAGTATCGCCACCGCCTTTTCGCGGTCGCTTTTCCTATAGGCCCGGAACAGGGCGCGTCGCGACAGGAGCCCCATGAGCGCCACGTCCATCACCGAAATGGGGAACCATTTGTTCGATGACGTCTCCTGGGGGATGTAACCGGCGCGGATGCGGTTTTTCTCCGGCGTGCCCCCGAGAAGTTTCACCGTGCCGCGCGCGGGCCGGAGCGAACCGAGCGCGAGGCGCAGCAGTGTGGTCTTGCCGCCGCCGTTGGGTCCTATGATGCCCACGAAGTCCCCTTGGTTGATGGAGAGGGTAACGTTCTCCAGAACCGTCTCCTCGCCGAAGGAGAAAAAAACCCCCTCCATTTCCACGGCAGGCTTTGGGATTCCGTTTGTCATTGTTCCGCCATTCTTCGGGCGACGGTGAGCAGGTTGTTTTCCCAGTCGTAGGCCAGCGCGTCGGCGTCGACCACGGTCGCGCCGATTTCCCGTGCAACCACTTCGGCGCTTTGGCGGGAAAACTCCGGTTGGGCGAATACCGTGTGGATGCGGCATATCCTTGCGGTGTCGACAATCGATTTCATGACGCGCGGGCTCGGCTCCCTGCCGCCTTCCTCGATGGAAATCTGACGCAGGCAATAATCCCTGGCGAAATATCCCCAGGTGGGATGGTACACCAGGAACGTCTTTCTCGGCTCGTTGCCCGCGGCGGCGCATCCGAGGGTGTCGCGGATACGCGCGTCGAGGGAATCGATGCGCGCGAGGAACGCGTCCCGGTTCGAAGCGAACGCCGAGGCATGGGCCGTGTCGGCCGCGGCAAGCGCGGCGGCTATGGCGCGCACCTGCTTCTTGACAAGCGCGGGAGAGAGCCAAATGTGCGGATCGAGCCCCGGGCCGCCGTCGGGATCTCGCTCGTCGGCGTCCTCGGAGGGGAGCTTTATAATGCCGCTGTCGGTATGCACGATGCGCATGCCGGGCGCCACCGCCGAAAAACGGGAAATCCACGCTCGCTCAAACTCCAGGCCGATGCCGAAGTATACACTGGCGTTCGTGAGGAGGGACATCTGCGCCGGCTTGGGCTCGAACGAATGGGCGTTTGTGCCGGGCGGAACCATCACGATGCAGTTGACAAAAGCTCCGCCCACCTTGTCCACGAAATATTTCTGTGGGAGGATGCTCACCGCGACGGTGATCGGTCCGCGAACCGACGCGGCGCGCTGCCCGCCGCACGCGCACAGGCACGCGAAACCCACGGCGCAGAGCAACAAAGTGCGTTTCATGTCCCGGCCTCCGCACATGTGCCGCACAGTCCATGTAGGTAGATTTCCTGGCTCTCCACCCGCCGGCCCGTTTCTCCCCGGTTCCAGCGGGGCAGTTTCACGCCCGAAAGGCATTCCATTTTGCCGCATTTTCGGCACGAGAAATGCGGGTGGCAATGAGTGGTGTGTCCGCACCCGCACACGGCGAATCGCCACTCGTGCCCGCTCGTTCCCATACGGTGCGCAATGTTCTTTTCGAGAAACGAGGCGAGGACCCGGTACACGGTTACCTTGTCGAGGCCGGGAATGGCGTCCTTAATGTCGCGGTGGGAAAGGGGCTTTTTCGAGGACAGGAGCAGGTTGAGAATGGATATTCTTGATGTGGTACGCTTGAGGCCTCGGTTTGAGAGAAGGTTAACTGCGCGATTTGCAGACGGCGGCTTCATATAATCACTCCCGTATTAAAATACATAAATGCAAATGAGTTGCAACTGTGAAAGTGATATTAATTTCCGCGACGGAGGCGGATTACGTGTTCCTACAATTAACCCATTTTATGCATTAAGAATGTAAATGAGGTTGAAACATGCGACCAATTTGGTGTTTACAAACAATGCATTTCTAATGCAACGCATTTAGAATTCAAGCTGAAACATCAAAGAGTTAACCTGCTTTTGCAAAAAGGGTTCCAAATAGATATCCCCAGTTCTATTGCAAAAAATGGGATTAAAAAAGACGGGGGACGGTGGATGTTTTACGAGAGTCAAGCGAGCGGCTTCGCGAGAAGGGGCAAAAGAGTCAAGGGCATACGGAGTGACGCGTAACGATATAGCGTTTAATTGTTTCTTTTCCCCTCAATAAATTCCTCCGTCATTCTGAAAGCCTCGTCGTCGGAGTATTGCTCGGGGGGATGCTTGCAGAAATAGGCCGATGGTGAGACAAGCGCGCCGCCTACGCCGCGCGACAAGGCGAGTTTACAGCAGCGGATCGCGTCGATGGCGACACCCGCGGAGTTGGGCGAGTCTTCTACGGAGAGACGCAGCTCTATGTCCATAGGCACGCCCCCGAAGAGGCTGCCTTCCATGCGGAGGAAGCAAATCTTGCGGTCGTTTTGCCACGGAACATAGTCGCTCGGGCCGATGTGGATGTTCCTGTCGTCGAGGCGTTGTGCCGCCACGGCCTGTACCGCCTCGGTCTTCGATTTTTTTTTCGAGGCGAGGCGGGAGCGGTTGAGCATATTGAGAAAATCGGTGTTGCCTCCGGTATTGAGCTGGTAGGTACGGTCGAGCTTGACGCCCCGTTTGCGGAAGAGATCGACGAGCGTCCGGTGCGTGATGGTGGCGCCGATCTGCGCCTTGATGTCGTCGCCGATGAGCGGCAGGTTTTTCTTCGCGAATTTCCGAGCCCACGACGGATCGCTTGCGATGAAGACGGGCATGTTGTTGATAAAAGCTATTCCCGCTTCGAGCGCGCATTCGGCGTAGAAGCGCGTGGCCCGCTCCGATCCCACCGGAAGGTAGTTAAGCAGCATTTCGGCGCGCGATTTCTTGAGTGCGGCGACTACGTCGTTCTTGCCCGGTTCCCTACGGTCGCCGGCGATGAACGTGTAGTCGGGGTCGTACCGTTTCATGTGATCGGAGAGGCCGTCCAGGATTCTTCCCATCGAAACGGCAACGCCGCTTTTCGGCATGTCGCCGCAGAACACGGCCGTGCAGTTGGGCTTTTCGAATATGGCGGCATTGACGTCCTTACCCACTTTTCGTTTGTCTATGTCGAATGCCGCGACCACCTTGACGTCCGACGGTGTATACCCGCCGATGCGCCAGTGCATGAGTCCGGTGGCGTCCGCTTGGCTTGCGCCGTCGTAGTAACGGATTCCCTGAAGAAGAGAACTGGCGCAATTGCCGACGCCGACAATGCCTATCCTGATCTTCTCCACAGCCATTTCGCCTCCGCGTACCAATGGTTCTTGTCCGCCGGCCTAATAGGGATACGGGTTGTCCAGCTTGAGCACGCCTTGCTCCATGCCGAACCAGAGATTGCCTTTGTCGTCCCTATACATTTGCGATACCTGCGTCGCAGTGATGCCGATTTTCTGCGGATCAGAGACCCATTCGTCGCCGTTGAATTTCATGAGACCCGACGCGGTTGCGATCCAGATTCTGCTCTGGGTATCGGCCATTATCGCGACGGTGCCCTCGGCCACTTCCATGAATACTTTCCACGCTTTTCCGTCGAACGCATTAATATCCTTGTCGCCCACCGCTGCCCAGAGGGTGTGGGTCTTTGCGTCGTACGCGAGCGCGTGCGTGTCGTTCCAGGAAAGCCCGTTTTTCATGTTGTAGGTGGTCCATGCGGTACCGTCGAATCTTGAAATGCCTTTGTTGGTTCCGAACCACACCAAACCGCCCTCGCCGATAACGATATCGCGGACCTTTTCGCCTGCAAGGCCGTCTTTCACGTTGTATGACGTCCACGCACCGCCCGAATACACCGAAACGCCGTTGTCGGTAGCCACCCATACTTTGCCGTGTGCCGCGAGGAGCTTGTTCACCATGTTGTCGGCGAGGCCGTTGTCTTTCGTAAAAACCTTGAAGGAGTCCTTGGTCTTCATGGCGAGGCCCGCCTTTGTTCCTACCCACGTGAAACCCGCGTTGTCGACGGCGATGCATGTGGCGTCGGCAGCCGGGACGCCGCCTAGGTCCTTGTAGGTCTGTAGGTCGACCTTCTTGCCGCCCGCAGTGTTGAGTGCGGTGATTCCTCCCTCGGTTATGGACCAGATAACGCTCCCGCTCAGCGCGAATCCGTGCACCGCTCCGCCGGTCTGGAATATCCTCCATTCGGTATCTGTTTCGTAGGACATGGAATCGACCTTGGTCTCGTGCTTCTGGTCCCCGGCGAAAACGACCGCGGCCCCCACAAGGAGCATCACTGCTATCCGGAATACTTTCATACGGACTCCTTACTATATAAAATCCTCACCGCAAAGACGCAAAAAAGAACAACTCTGAAATGTAAAACCAAAAATTCCAAAATTCAAAAATTTCCCCTTTGCGGTCTTCGCGCCTTTGCGGCGAGGATACGTATCGGTGCATCTAAAATAATTTTAGACACGGCACTCAGTCGAACGGCCTGCACGGCGAAAACGTACGGTAGGTCCAGTAATTTGCCAGCACCCGCTTCACGTATCCCCTCGTTTCCGTATATCCGATGTCTTCGATGAACAGGTCGAATGATTTCCGCTTGTTTTTTTCATACCATTCGGCCGCTTTGGGAGGCCCGCCGTTGTAGCTCGCGAGAGCAAGCACGATGTTCCCTTTGAATTGAGCGAGCAGTTGCCGCAGGTAAAAGGCCCCGTACCGGATGTTCGTGGCGGGGTTGAGCAGGGAGTCGGCGGAGAAATGATCGCCGAGCTTCCGCGCGATGGCTTTTCCCGTAAAAGGCATGATCTGCATGAGGCCCACGGCGCCGGCCCTCGACAGAATATCGGCGTCGAACACGCTCTCCTGGCGCATCACCGCGAGTACGAGATACGGATCGAGCTCGTTGGCCCTCGCCTCGGCGGCGACGCGATCCGAAAAGGGGGCCGGGTACAGAATTGATAGCAAGGGGAGCGGCATGACGGAGCGGTGTTCCGGCGGCACCCGCCATAAAAGCCGTCTTCCCGCGCGGAACGAGGCGGTGGGGTCGTTTCCGTAGCGGTACAGGTATGCCAGATCGAACTGGAGCGCGAGGTCCGAGGGATACCGTGTTACCAGTCCGTCAAGGAACCTTTCCGCCATTCCGGTGAGGCCGCACAAGGCAAGGAGCGTGCCGCGCATATAAGAAAGGCTGTCGATTTTCAAAAGCGGCTGGCGGGGCTTCGGCGCAAGGGTATCGATCCAGGCGCGCGTCAGGTCGATGTCGAAAGAGGCGTCGACGGAAGGGAAGCAGGAGGTATCGGCAAAGAGCCGCATCGCCTCTCTGGCGCGAAAGGCATAGAAATCGGTGGGGGTGGTACGTGCCACCGCGCAGAAAGCTGCGGCCGCTTCGTCGGTTTTCCCGAGAGCCTGGAGACACTTTCCCTTCCAGTACAGGGCGCCGCCGCCAAGCCACGAATCCTCGAACACTGTGGGGAAGGCCGAAAACGTGGAGCATGCCCGGGCATACAGGCCGGCCTTGTACCAGCACAGGCCCGTGCGGAAGAATGCCTCGTCGCAACGGACGGAAGTTCTCTTGAGCAACGCCAACTTCTGGTACAGCGCCACGGCACTGTCGAACTGTCCGTCTTCCTCCTGCTCCCACGCGAGGTGCCAGTACACGTCCGGCGCGTTCTGGTGCCCGGGATATAGATTGACAAAGCGTGAATACCATTGTTCGGCCGCCGAGTCGTTGCCCAGCATCCTGTTCGACCGTGCAAGATAGAGCACGACGTCGGGTTGGGGGCCGTATTGTTTTTTAAAGTCGAGCAGAGCACGTGCCGCGGCCCCGTATCTCCCGCACGAATAGGCCACAAGGCCTTTCTGAAGGGAATATTCCTTTTTGGGAACCGTGCGCGAAAAGTCGATCCTGGCTTCTGCGCGGGCCAAAAAGGAATCGGCGGCGGAATAGTTCCTGCACGCGCTTGCCGCCCGCGAAAGCCGGAAAAGCAGTCTCGTCGAAAACGCGGAATCGGGAGGGGCGCAGGCGGCCGAGAGACTCACGAGCCTGCAGTTGCTTTTACTTCCCGAGGTATCCAGCCGGCGCGACAGAAAAACGTCCGCGTCGCGCCAGAGCCCGGCCTTGCTGAGGGAGTCGAGCTTCGGCGTGATCGTATCGGCCGCCTGTTCGAGCAGGAAGTTCTTTTCCGCGGCCAAGGCGGCCAGTTCCGGAAACGACGCCGAAAGTTCCGGATGCGCCTTTACAAGAGCGTACAATTTGCTGGAAATGTCAAGCGTAGCCGCGTCGGGCAGCGAATCGCGTTGAGCGAGGAGGTACGCAGTGGCCGCGTCTGCCGGCCGATTCCGCGCGCTTTCCATGTCGCCCATAAGGGTAAGCGTCACCGGACGCAGGCGAAGCGAATCGGCGATGCAGTATTTGAAGTGCGCTTGGGCTTCTTCGTAGTCGAGACAATTGTAGAACGCTACGCCCTGCTTGAAGTGCCAAAACGTCGAATCGGTGGCCGCCGTGTCGCGCGCCAGGGCCGACAGCGCCCCTTTGCAGTCGCCCGTGGAAAGCCCGCCCGTACCAATGGTGTCGATGAAGGGCGGGGAAGAGAAAACGGGCCACGCGAGGAGCAGCAGGAACAGGCATGGATAGCGGAACAGTAAAGATGCATGGTTGCTGTTGTTGATGATTGGCATGGTCTGGCGCCGGAGGAATCGCCGCTCCCGCGCGGCAGGCACGATTCAGGGGAGCGGAAAAGGGTCGTCAACGCGAAAAGGAATGGACTCACGTCGAACGGGAATGCAGCACCCGAACTATTCCTCGTTCATCAACAAATTAATACTTGTAATTCTCAAATTCTCAACTCTTCGACGGTTCTTTTTACATATAAATTCCGCCGTTTATTCCAATAACCTGCCCGGTGATGTAGCTCGCGTCGTCGGAGGCGAGGAAAGAGACCACGCCGGCCACTTCCTCGGGCCTGCCCACGCGGGCCATGGGGATGCGCTGCACCAGTTCTTTTTTCGCAAGTGCCTCGGTCATGTCGGTTTCGATGAATCCCGGCGTTACGGCGTTTACCAGCACGTTACGCTTGGCGCATTCGAGCGCGAGCGCCTTCACGGCGCCGATGAGCCCGGCCTTTGCGGCCGAGTAGTTCACCTGGCCCGGCAGGCCGCTTTCCCCCGACGTCGACGAAATGGCGATGACGCGGCCGCTGCGGTTGAGCACCATTTGTTTCACCACGGGTTTAACGACCGCGTGGAAGCCGAGGAGGTTGGTGGAAAGCACGCTGTCCCAGTGTTCTTCGGTCATGAAAATGAGCAACTCGTCGTGGCGGATGCCCGCGCACAGCACCAGCACGTGCACGCTGGCGTGCCGCGTCAGCAGTTCGGTCATTGCCTTCTGCGAGGCGGCGCGATCCGATACGTCGAATCGGCACAACTCCGCCTCGCCTCCCTCGGCCGTGATCATTTCGAGGGTGCGGTTCGCCTCGTCTTCGTTCGATTTGAAGTTTATCACCACGCGGTAGCCGTCCCTGGCGAGCCGTAGCGCTATCGCCCTGCCGATTCCCCTGCTTCCCCCGGTGATAATCGCGGTTTTCTTTTGTAGAGCGGCCGTTTCGGGTTCGGTCATTTTCCCGTCCTTTTTGTGTTGCGATAAAAATACATGTTCGCTGGAAAAATCGTTCGAGGGAGAATCCGTCGGTAGTAAAAACGACCGGGGGAGACGCTTCTCTCCCCCTTAAAGGATAGTACACATCGCGAACCGCGTGACGATTTACTTTGCAAATTCCGTGAACCGCGTCTCTCGTATTATGGTCACTTTTATCTGCCCCGGATACTCCATCTCGTCCTGTATCTTCTGCGCTATTTGCCTCGAAAGCTCCTCGGCCTGGGCGTCGGTAATCTGCTCCGGCTCCACGATGCAGCGTATCTCTCGGCCCGCCTGTATCACATAGGTCTTCGACACGCCGCGGAACGAGTCGGCGATTTCCTCCAGCTTGGTGAGGCGGTTCACGTAGTTGGTGAGCGTCTCGCGGCGCACGCCGGGCCGCGTGCTGGAGATCGTGTCGGCCGCCTGGATGAGGATCGGATATACCGAGATCGGCGCGATGTCTTCGTGGTGCGCGCCGATGGCATTGCTGACGATTTCGTTTTCACCGTTCTTCGACGCGAGGTCGGCGCCGAGCTGGGAATGCGTTCCCTCGGTCTCCCGGTCGATGGCCTTGCCGATGTCGTGGAGAAGGCCCGAGCGGATGGCTATTTTTGGGTCGAGCCCGAGTTCGCTCGCCATGAGCCCGGCGAGTACGGCCACCTCCTTGCAGTGCTGGAGTACATTCTGTCCGTAGGAAGTGCGGTACTTGAGCCTTCCTATCATTTCGACGAGCTTGGGCTTGAGGCCGTGGACGTCGAGCTCGAATATGACTTCTTCCGCCGCCTCCTTCATTTTCTTTTCGAGTTCTTTTTCGCTTTTCTTGATGAGTTCTTCGATGCGCCCCGGATGGATACGGCCGTCGCTTATGAGCTTTTCGAGCGCCATCCGCGCCACCTCGCGCTTTATGGGATCGAAACCCGACAGTATCACCGCCTCGGGCGTGTCGTCGACGATGACGTCGATGCCCGTGGCCTCCTCGAACGAACGGATGTTGCGGCCTTCCCGTCCTATGATTCGGCCCTTCATCTCGTCGCTGGGGAGATGGACGACGCTTACCGTGGATTCCACCGTGGCGTCGGCGGCGCACCGCTGGATCGCCTGAACGAGTATTTCTTTCGCTTCAGCCTCGGCCTCGGCCTTTGCGTTGTCCTTGATTTCCTTAATCATCTGGGCGCATTCGTACCGGACCTGGCCCTCGAGGTTGGTCATGAGGATTTTTTTCGCTTCGTCCTGGCTCATGTGGGAGATTTTTTCCAGCTTTTCGTTTTCCATGGCGACGAGCTTGGTGAGCTCGTTGTCCTTGTTGCGAAGGGTCTTCTCCTTGGAGTTGAGGAAGCTTTCTCGCGCGGTGAACTCGGCCTCCCGCTTCGAAATCGTGTCGTCGCGGTGCTTGAGTTCCATCTCTTGGTCCTTGATCTTCTGCTGTTCGACGCGTATCCCGTCGCGCGTTTTCGCGGCGTCGCGCTCGAATTCCGCCTTTGCCTTGAACCATTCGTCTTTCGCCTCGAGGATTGCGGTTTTTTTCGAGAGCTCGGCCTCCTTGGCCGCCTCCCGCTTGATCCGTTCCGCCTCTTCGCGCGCTTCCTCGATGATCCGAGCCTTGTGTTTCTTGTCGGCGATGGTGCGCCACACAAACCCGATCGCAAAGAATACGACTGCACATACGACGCATCCGATAATGAGCATCACCTGCATGGTCATTTCGTCCTCCTGATGACTGCTTGAAAGAGTACCGAAAATGTGGAGCGGGGCCAAAGCGCCGACGGCCGCCGCAAAAAGAGCGGGCCGTTTCACCGGAGAGTGTTCAACGCGGATCCGTGGACGCGGTGTAAACCGGAGGTTGCGTTTCCGTTAACTTTTAATTGTTATGTGCAGACGTTGTCGTCGATTTTTCTCGCGAGCGTTTCCGCCTTTTCCTCGAATGCATCGAGTTTCGCTTTATGCTCGTCGCAGTTTTTTCTGCTTTCGAGGAGTTCCCCCGCGATGTTCATCGCCGAGAGAACGGCGATTTTTACTCTGTCCCGAGATGCAACGCCTGCCTGTATCTCTTCCATTTTTCCGTTGACGTACTCTGCAACCTGCTTCGTCGTTTCGATGTCTACATCGCCCTTTATCAGATACTCGTCACCAAGAATGGTCACGCGCACACTGCCCGATGATTGGTTCATGCGTACCCCGCCGTGGCCAGCCGTATCATCGCTACAACCGGCTATGCCACCAATTCGAGTTTGGACAACAAACCTTGAACCTTGTCTGCCGCACTGTCCAACTGCTGCTGCTTTTCCTCACACTTTTTCTTCAACGATTCGATCTCGTTTGAAAGCCTGTTCTTTTCTTCACGTAATGTGGCAACCGTAGAAACCAGCGAATCTATTTTATTTTCCAGCTGCGAAAGAGAATCCAGAGACAAGTTCCGCTCCTTTTCTTTGTTTGGTAATAGTTCCGACCCTCACAATTACGATTCTGAACCAAAATTATATCATATAAAAAATATAAATTGAACAGTTTTCTTACAAAACCCTGATTTATCTCTACTTCCTGAGCGTGGCGTTGAATTTCTTTTCCATGGTCGAAATAATGGCCCGGCACACGTCTTCGCCTTCCTTGTCGGTAAGGGTTCGCTCGGCCGAGCGAAGTTTCACCGAAAACGCGATGCTCCTGAGGCCTGGACCGAGTTTTTCCCCGCGGTACACGTCGAACGGAACCGCGTCCGCAACGAGCGGGGACAAGCCGCGTATCTCGCGAGAGATTTCCAAGGCATGGACGTTTTCTCCGAGAACGAAGCAGAAATCCCGTTCCAGCGCCGGATATTTCGGGAGGTGTTTGTAGGTGATCGGCGGCAGTGAGGCCGAAAGAAAATCGGTTATGTCGAGTTCGGCGTAGTGAACCGGTTCCTTAACGTCGAAAGCGGCGCAGATGTCCTCACGCAGTTTGCCCATGGCGCCCGTTATGCCCGCCGCGCAGGATACGGCGCACGATTGCGCGTCGAAACAGGTATGATCGCGCGTAGCGGGGCCGTAGGAGAGCGGCCCGCAGCCGATGTCGGCGGCGAGTTTATCGAGCAGGCCCTTAACAACATAGAAATCCGATTTCACGCCCGCGGTGTTGTTCCACGCCTTGGAAAGGAAGTCGCCGCCCACTATCACGGCGAGCACATCGCGCTCAACGGGCAGCGTCTCACCCGGCGCGGCCGCATAGGTCCGGCCGATGTCGAAGTACCTGTTGTCGAGGCATTTCCTGTTGATGTTGTAAGAGAGTACCTCAAGGCTCGAACCGAGCATGGAGGTGCGCAACTGGGCCATGTCCGGTGACAGGGGGTTGAGAAGTGCTACGGGCGCGGTCGAAGGCGCGAGCATCCGGTTTTTCTTTTCCGAAGTGAGGCTGTTCGTAACGATTTCGCGGAGGCCCGCGAATGCCAGCGACGCCCGTATCGCGTCGGCGCGCGCTTCCGGAATCGACGGAGCGTTGGCAAGGCCGACGGAGGCATGGTCCGAGGACGGGATATTGTCGTATCCGTAAAAACGGCCCACCTCTTCGATGAGGTCCGCTTCAACCGAGACGTCGTGTCTGAATGCGGGGGCGCGGCATTCCAGTCCGTCGTCGGCCTCGCGGCATTCGAACTGGAGAGACCGCAGCATCGACGTTATTTCCGACGCGGGAATATCGACGCCGAGAAGCAGCGAGGTGCGTGACGGCCTTAGCCGGATGGTCTCTCGTTTTACCGGCACGGGGTATGTGTCGGCCCGGCCGGGAACCACCGAGCCTCCGGCATACTGCCGGAGCATTTCCGCGGCAGTGTCTATCGCCCATTCGAGCGCTTGGCCGGGGTCAACGCCGCGCTCGAACCGGTACGACGATTCGGTGGAAAGCCCGAGCCGCTTTGACGTGGTGCGGATGCCCGAGGGAGTGAAATACGCGCATTCGAGGAAAACGTCGTGGGTCGTTTCCGAAATCCCCGAGCCCGCGCCGCCCATGATGCCGGCGAGCGCCACCGGCCGTTTCCCGTCGCAGATAAGCAGGTCGTTTGGCGAAAGGGAGCGTTCCGTTTGATCGAGTGTGGTGAATGTTTTGGCGGTGCCCGCCGTGCGCACGATGATTTTTTTGTCGGCGATGGTCGCGTAATCGAACGCGTGCATGGGCTGGCCGAAGTGCAGCATGATGTAGTTGGTGATGTCGACCACGTTGTTGATGGGCCGAACGCCTGCGTCCAAAAGGCGCTGCGCCATCCACGTCGGCGACGGCGCGATGCGCACGTTCTGTACCAGTCTGCCGCAGTAGCGCGGGCACGGTTGGGGAGCCCCTATTGCGACCGAGATGAAATCGTCGATGCCGGGTCCGGGAGTTTCGGCGGGAGAGAGTCCCGCGTTCTTGAGGGGAAGGCCGAGTTTTGCGGCCACCTCGCGGGCGACGCCGAGGACACTCAGACAGTCGCCGCGGTTGGGCGTTATCTCGATTTCGAAAAGAGAGTCTTCGGGATAATACTCGGAAAGTTCGGCGCCGATTTTCATGTCTAATGGCAGCGACATGAGTCCGGAGTGATCGTTCGACAGCCCGAGTTCGCGCTCGGAGCACAGCATGCCGGACGATTCAACGCCGCGGAGTTTGGCCCTCGAAATGACCGGGCCGTTTTCGAACTTCGTGCCGACGGAGGCAAGCGGGGCAATCATTCCCGGCGCGACGTTTGGAGCGCCGCACACGATAGACAGCGGCGATTGTTCCCCTGCATCAACCGTGCAGACGCGGAGCTTGTCGGCGTTGGGGTGCTTGTCCACCGAAAGGACCTTGGCTACCTTTATCCCCGCGGGAATACGGCGGCGGACGAGCGAGGCCACTTCGATGCCCACCGAGGTGAGCACGACCTGTATTTCTTCGGCGGAGACCGTTATATCGACAAAATCATTGAGCCACGAAAGGGAAAATTTCATAGTCTTTTCTTTGTGTGTCCGTGCTTTTAAAACTGGCCGAGAAACCGGGCGTCGTTTTCAAACAGAATCCGTATGTCGTCTATCCCGTACTTGAGCAGCGCGATTCGCTCTATCCCCATGCCGAAGGCGAACCCTGTGTACTTTTCGTTGTCGACGCCGCAGTTTGCCAGTACGTTGGGATGCACCATGCCCGCGCCGAGAATCTCCAGCCATCCGCTCCGCTTGCACAGGGAACAGCCCTTACCGCCGCATAAAAAACACCATACGTCTACTTCTACGCTGGGCTCGGTGAAAGGGAAAAAACTGGGACGAATCTTAATTTTCGTTTTTTCGTCGAAGAACTGCTTCGCAAACGCGAGGAGCGTTCCCTTGAGATCGGCAAAACTTACTCCCTTGTCCACGTACAGGCCTTCCACCTGGTGAAACAGGCAGTAGCTTCTGTTGCTCACTTCCTCGTTCCGGTACACCCTGCCCGGCATGATGCAGCGGATGGGCGGCTTGCGCTTGAGCATCACGCGCACCTGCACGGGTGACATATGGGTGCGCAACAGGACTTCCTCCGCCTTTATATAAAACGTGTCCTGCATGTCGCGCGCCGGATGGTTGGGCTGGAAGTTGAGCGCGCCGAAGTTGTAATAGTCGGTTTCCACCTCCGGGCCGTAGGCGATGTCGAACCCCATTCCGATGAAGATATCCCTGATACGGTTCCGAATCATGGTGAGCGGATGAATGCCGCCCCGCGGAAACGGAAATCCCGGCAGGGTGGGGTCGAACGAACCTTTAGAAGACGCGGCCTGTTTTCCGGACCACGGCGCGGCCTTGATCTGTCCTTCAACGAACTTGAACAGCGAATTCACCTTTGCGCCGAGGCTCCGCCTGTCCTCGGGCGGAAGGTCCTTCACTCCCTTCACCAGAAGGGAAAGCAGTCCCTTTTTCCCGAGGTACTTGATGCGGAACGCCTCGGCTTCGGCGTCGCTTGTGATGGACGCCAGCCCCGACGCCGCTTCCCGCTCGGCTTGCGCGAGAAGCTCGGCGGTGGGTACCATGCTCTCTGCCGTCATGGACATTTTCTACGCCTTTACCGCGGCGATGAGCTGCTTGAACGATTCCGGTTCATGAAGCGCAATCTGCGCAAGTACCTTGCGGTCGAGGCAGATGCCTTTTTCCTTTAGTCCGGAAATGAAACGGGAGTACGAAAGCCCTGCCTCGCGCGTGGCCGCGTTGATGCGGGATATCCACAGCGAGCGGAACTGGCGTTTTCTTTGCTTCCGGTCGCGGTACTGGTATTTTCCCGCCTTCCAGAAGGCGTCCTTTGCGGTACGGATACAGCTTTTTCTCTTGCCGAAATAACCGGCATTGGCCTTAAGGATTTTCTTCCTGCGTGCACGGGACGCCACGCGCGTTTTCGCTCTTGGCATGGTAACACTCCTTTATTGGGATTGCGGACCTTTCATTTGATTGTCAATTTCAACCGGGAAAACCCACACCGCAAAGACGCGGAGAGCGCAAAGCAATACATTGTTTTGCGTCAATGCCGTTGTATCTTTGCACTTTTGCGGTGAAGCGTACTTCACCGTCTAACTCATCATCGCCTTGAGTTTCCTGGCCTGCACCGGCACCACAATCGCCTTTTTCCCCAAGCGGCGTTTCCGTTTGCGATCCTTGGAGGTGAGGATGTGCCTCAGGTTCACTTTCTTTCTTTTGACGAGTCCGCCTCCTGTGACGCGGAAGCGTTTCTTGACGGTACTTCTGGTTCTCATTTTAGGCATTGGCATTCCCTCTTTTCTATTGCTCGATTGGTTGCGGCGGCACAACGGTCGCGGCGGCCGCCTTCTGTTCCTGCTCTTGGCGCCTCCGCTCCATATCCGCCTTTCTCGCGAATTCCTTTATTTTTACCCTGTCTGGAACGAACATCGATATCATGTTTCTGCCTTCCATCTTGCGGGCGAACTCAACGCTGCAGAGGTCGGCGATGTCGGCCTCGAACCGCTCCAACAGTTTTTTTCCGAAGTCGAGGTGCGCGATTTCGCGGCCGCGGAACACGACGGTGGCCTTCACCCGATCGCCGCGGAACAGAAACTTGCGCGCGTGGTCCATCTTGAAGTGATAGTCGTGATCCTCGATTTTCGGGTGCATCTTGATTTCCTTGAGATGCGACACGTGTTGTTTTTTCTTCGCTTCCTTCTGTTTCTTCGACTTCTCGTATTTGAATTTTCCATAGTCCATGATCCTGCACACGGGCGGCTCCGCGTTCGGCGCCACTTCCACGAGATCGAGCCCTTCGAGGGTGGCCCGCTCCCGTGCCTCCAGAATCGGCAGGATGCCGAGTGCTTCGCCGGTGCTCGATACCACGCGGACGCGCGGCACTCTTATTTCCTCGTTGACATGAGGCATGTCCTTGTCCTGTTTTGGCGGAAAAAATCTGTTGATAGGTTCCTCCTTCTGTTACGGGGCAAAGAAACGTTTGAATCAGGACGGTGATTTTGCTTCCCGGGCCACGGCGGAAATGAACGATTCGAGGGAGCAGGAACCCTGATCGCCGAGCCCGTGGCGTCTGACCGAGACGGTCTGCACGGCCGCTTCCTTCTCGCCGACTACCGCCATATAGGGAATCTTCCTCGTTTCGGCTTCGCGTATCTTGTATCCCATTTTCTCGGAACGGTCGTCCAACTCCGTGCGGACGCCCGCGGCCGCGCATGCTTCATGCACGCGGCGCGCGTAGTCGATTGATTTGTCGGAAATCGGGATCACCTTGGCCTGTACGGGCGAGAGCCACACCGGCAGCGCGCCCGCGTAATGCTCTATGAGCACCCCCATGAAGCGCTCCAGGGAACCGAGCAGGGCGCGATGGATCATATAGGGTCTCATCCGCTCGTTGTTCGCGCCGGAAAAAGTCATGTCGAAACGTTCGGGCTCATTAAAGTCGAATTGAATGGTGGAACACTGCCATTCACGGTTGAGCGCGTCCTTGATCTTGATGTCGATTTTCGGTCCGTAGAACGCGCCGCCGCCCTCGTCGACTTCGCATTCGAGGCCTTCGGCCTTAACGGCCTGTTCGAGCGCGGCGGTGGCCTCGCGCCATTTCGCTTCGTCGCCCACCGCGCCCTCCTTGGGTCTGGTGGCAAGATACACCTTGAATTTTTCGAAACCGAACGCCTTGAGCATGAACAGACAGAACCGGAGAACGCCGCGGATTTCGTCGGGCATCTGCTCCTGGCTGCAAATGAGATGCGCGTCGTCCTGGGTGAACCCCCGCACGCGCAGCAGGCCGTGCAGAACGCCGCTTTTTTCGTACCGGTACACGGTGCCCAATTCGGCCCAGCGTAGGGGCAATTCGCGGTAGGAACGCACCCGGCTTTTGTACATCATGATGTGGAACGGGCAGTTCATCGGCTTGACGAAATACTCTTGTTCGTCGATTTCCATGGGAGCATACATGTTCTCGCGGTAGAACCCCAGGTGGCCGCTCGTCTCCCACAGGGTGCTTTTGCCGATGTGCGGGGAATACACGATCTCGTAGCCGTTGCGGTAATGCTGGTCGCGCCAGAAATTCTCGATGATGGTGCGCAGCCTGCCGCCCTTTGGGTGCCACAGCACCAAGCCCGGGCCCACCGATTCGCTGACGGAAAAAAGGTCGAGGTCGGTGCCGAGCCTGCGATGATCGCGCTTTGCCGCCTCTTCGAGCATCTTTAAATATTCGTCAAGCTGCGACTGCTTTGGGAACGAGATGCCGTACAGCCGCGTGAGCATCTTGTTTTTCTCGCTGCCGCGCCAGTAGGCACCCGCGATGCTCGTGAGCTTGAAGGCGCGGACGCAGCCCGTGTCGGGAACATGCGGCCCCCGGCAGAGGTCCTTCCATTCGCCCTGCGAATAGAGCGACGGTTCACCCTGGATGTCGCCGAGCAGCTCAAGCTTGTACCGCTCGTTTTTATCCCCGAAATATTTCTCCGCCTCGGCTTTTGAAACGACATGACGGACGATGGGCGTCTTTTTCGCCACGATTTCCTTCATCCGCGTTTCAATGACCGGAAGATCGTCCTGGGTGAAGGGCTTGTCGGTGTCGAAATCGTAGTAGAAACCGTTATCGACGGCGGGCCCGATGGCGATTTTTGCGGAGGGGAACAGTTCCTGCACGGCCTGCGCCATAACGTGCGACGACGAATGCCAGAACACCGACTTGCCTTCGGCCGAGTCGAACGTGACGATTTCGACGGCATCGCTTTCTTGGAGCGGCGTCGCGAGGTCGACCAAAACGCCGTTGACCTTCGCCGCGACCGCCTCTTTGGCGAGGCGCGGAGACACGGCCCTGGCCAGTTCCATGGCGCTGGCGCCGTCGGGAAGGGATTTTTGGCTTGAATCGGGCAGGACAATATTCATCGAATACCCTGTCTTTAAGCGCCGCGCGGGGCGCTTGTGAACGTGATCCTCTTCCCGTTGAAGTCTTTTCCGGATTATACCGTAAAAGCGGTGGAGGAGCAGGGATACATGGGCGATGTTGGAATCGAACCAACGACCTCTTGCATGTCAAGCAAGCACTCTAACCATCTGAGCTAATCGCCCGGAATTGTATCGGCGGCTCAAGGCAAGAGCCTGTACGTTTCTCAATTCCGCGCCGACAAGGGTAGAAAATAGCTTGGGAGGGGTTGGAAAGTCAAGCCATGATCGGCGGAAGGCTTAGGCCGACAAGGGGAATTAATCGATAAATTTGGTTATCGCATCGATAAAGAATTCCACGTGATTGAACCTGGCCGCGCATCGGTTTCTCCGAGCGCAAAAAACGGCCCGCAATCGTTTTCTTGTCTTGCGTCGAAAAGTGTCAATCGCGGAGACTTCGTGTTTCTAAACAAATCTTGGTCTTGTAAAATGGTTGTTGAATCGCGGAAACTCAAATTACCTATCAGTTATTCCGCAGAAAAATGAAAAAGGCGAGTGCAAATAGGCTCGGCTGCAGGGCCCGTTCCAATAATAAAGTGATTATCGTTTGTTTCGACAATTGCGTAAATCAGCATGCCTTTTTTATCGGTTGGGTCTATAGTAAAGTGGTCCCAAACCTGGTCCTTATAGCGCCATAACCCGTTAGTGCTTCCGACCCATAACGTCCCGGAACGATCGAGCAAAAACGTAATGAAATACAAATTCCGCGCGGTGCTTGGAGGCGAGATTTTTTCCCAAACGCCATTGTGGAAAACATGAAGGTTCGGTTTTGCCAGATATCCCAAGGTCACAAAATTTGGGAATGCGGTTCCATCGGCGGTGATAGTTGAGAGCAATTCATAGATATATAAAGCGCCTTCATGGTCTTCTCCAAGAAATGCGCCGTAAAAGCCAAGGCCTTCCATATCCCCGTATCGGGAAAATGTACCGCCAAAGTAGCGATACGCTGAAAATTTATTTGTTTTCCAAGTGTAGAAAGCGGCATTTGCAAAAAACCATACCGCACCATCTTTACTCTCATGAATCCGATAAACAGCCCCTGTTTTTCTGATACTCGCGCTGTCAAAAAACTGCGAAGCACCATCGCTTGATTTCGAAAGAATCCCGGTATTAAACGAAAGCCAGAACGTTTTCTTGCTATCCTGAAAACCGCATTCCGGGTCACGATCGGGGGAGAAGTCCTGTTCTTTCTTCATCTCTCCGTTCTTGACAATATGCTGTGTTTTGTACGCACGGGCCCGTGTTCGTATAAGCAAAGCATCATGGTCGGGCTGGAGCGGTGTAAGGAGAACAAGCGAATCGTATGAGAAACGGTCGGACTGAATTTCTGAGAATTCGCCAGATGAAAAATGGACGAGATGTGATTTTGATTCCTTCTAGACCCATTTCTTCCCGTCGAACGCGGCAAAATATCCACTGCTTTTATCGTGAAGTAACCAGGCGTCACTCTTCAGGGTATCGATCCAAATCGAATACGCTTGAGTAAAAAGAACCCACCCATTCACACACTCACGTATATCGGAAATTCCGCAACGATGCGTTCCCTTGTATGTGGTATAGTCTTCGGAAAGACCGGAGATTTTGCTAAATGCTCCGTTTTGTTCGCAAAAAAGCCCATCGTATGTTGAATACCAGGTCCGATTTTTTGAATCGTGGTACACAAAATTTACAGCACGAGTTTTAGCAAGGCTTTTCGTAAAGTCAATCTCCTGCCAGGTTCCTTGGGCATTAAGGATGGTTGAAAGGAGTAAAAGGTAAAGATACCATTTACTATTCATGCTAACCCCCTAAGTAACAGACAGATGATTGCTTTATTTAGAGATCAAATAAAAATATTTTTTTTCTTTAGGCTCCAGTATTTTTTCCGCCTTTCCCCGCTTCCGACGATGATTTATACTACGTCCCTGTAAGAAATATAGGTATATCGACGCGTGGGGCCCGTGTGCCCTTTAAAAACTTCGTGTGCCACGGTCGCCCTCGGCCGTGCCTAAGAAGCGGTAGCCCTGCGTCTTAAAAAGCTGGGGCTACGGGTTCTTTGGTGCAAACGGGACGCAATTGTCGGCGGGAATGTATCAGTAATAGGTGCGGCGGTGGATGAAAGTGAAGCGAGACGCCGGGCCAAACGCAGTCCGGCGCTTTTCAATGTTCAAAAACCCGATTGCACCAGATCGACGAATCCGGCGACCTTTTCCGAATCTTCGGGTGAAAACAAAAACGGCTCAACATCCCGGGCGCAGTTTTTGAGATCGATTTCTTTGCACCGTGAAACGAGCCTGCTTTTCAAGTCATTGCTATTCTTGATTCCGAGTTTTTCGCCGAGATATGCCATGTCCGGTGCGGTCTTCCCGCGCAAAAAAATGATATCGAAGACATCCCGCCCCATCGGTCTTTTCCGGGTGAAAAGGCAGGCGATTTTCTGTGAAAGCAAAACGCTTGCGGGAACCGCCGCGATCCTGGTAAAAACATCGAACTTGTTGACCATGACTTTTTCCGGCGTATAGGGATAACGCTGCGGCTCGGCATCAATCTGAATGGTCAATACCTCGTCCTGATGCCGGGAAATACCCATGGCGTAAAGGAGCTTGAGAAAGCGCATGTGGAGATGAAACGCGGATTTGATGATCGCCTTGGCGTTAACATCATACCCCTGTAGGGAAAACGCTCGCTGGAGGTGGTCGCCCAATTCGCGGAACTCGCTCTCGTCCAATCCCCGGTTGTCAAAGTCGAGGTCTTCGGAAAACCGGGTGTTCCCGTGGAGCATGTGGATGGCTGTGCCGCCCATGAAAACGAGCTTCGGCGCCATGTGCGAGCGGAATATCCGCTCGAGTATTTTGTATTGCAGGTATTCCCTTACCAGATTTTTCTTGAAAGGCCGCAATTCGGGCGGGAAAAATGATTCGATCTGCTTGAGTTCAAGCATTTTTCATGTACCTCCGCAATTCCGCGGTTCGTTTGAAAAGCTGTTTTTGCCCTATATGCTCGGCGTATTGCGTCAGTTTATCTCCATCGACCGTCGAGTGAAAAACATCCGGGTTGATGCGCATCGCCTCGAAATCCGCATCCGAGGTCATGTCGGCATGCAGATATAAATAATCCAACAGGGCCTTCTCGGCCTCCGCGATTTTAAAATGCCTTCCGCCGTATTCCGCAATCGTGTATCCGAAAAAGGCGCGCTTCATCACCGTGCGATACGAAAAGGCCCCCAGGCTTGTGGCAAACCTGCTTGTTTTCCGCGTGGAGGCGGACACAATCCCATAGGCGCTCTCCGGAAAAAGCCCGTAGTGGGCAAGGGCCGTTTCGAATGAGACATACGACGGCTCATAAATGCGGTTGGCGATTTCATAGAAAACGGGTTCCGACGTTGCCACGTCCGAGAACATATAATACCCGCGGATGATCTTGCGGATATATCCCTTGTCCTGCCATTCGTTGAGCCTCCGCCGGAGAAACGATGCGTCAACCATCCGGATGTCGGACAAAGAGAAGACCGTGAAGTCTTTAAGCTGTTCTTTTAATGATAAAAAACGCATAATATTTCTTTAGGATGTTATTTATAGCACTTTCGAGAAATATAATAGCATATTGATAGGAAAAAGGCAAGGAGAATTTCGGGCGGCGCGGCCCGTGTGACCTTAAAAAATCGTGTGCCACGGTCGCCCTCGACCGTGCTAAGAAGCGGAAGCCCTGCGTCTCCAAAAGCGGGACTACCGGTTCTTTAGTACAACACGCGCCCGACAATCCGGCATTTCCCAAAGCTTTGAATCGAAACCGCGCGACCGTCATTTCATCCAAGAAAATTAAAAAACCCCTCAAACCGCCTGCTTTCACCAAAAGGCGCGTTGAGAGGTTTTGTTGTGGTAGCGCTACGGGGAATCGAACCCCGGTTTGATGGATGAGAACCACCTGTCCTAGGCCACTAGACGATAGCGCCGTGTAAAAAATTCAAAATCCAGACCGCAAGATTTGGTGATTTTCCGGCTCCTAAAAACCGGAATTTGGAATCAAAAATTGGCTGGGGTGTAAGGATTCGAACCTCAATAGCTGGAGCCAGAGTCCAGAGTCCTACCGTTGGACGACACCCCAATAAAAGCGCCAAGCAAAATATATTATTCCTCCACTTTAGACAAGCGAGCCGAACGCCTAACAATTATTTTTAATGCCTCATGGACACCATTGCAATCCTCGATTTCGGCGGGCAGTACACGCACCTTATAGCAAACCGGATACGCCGCCTCGGCGTGTATTCGGAAATAGTACCAAGCGACATTCCAGCCTCGCAGTGCGCCCGCTTCAAGGGAATCATACTCTCCGGCAGCCCACACAGCACTCTCGAGGAAAACAGGCCGTCGTTCGATGAAAAAATATTCACGCGTGGCCTGCCGGTTCTCGGCCTTTGTTACGGCCATCAGCTCATGGCGAAAACCCTTGGAGGCAAGGTTGTTGCGGGAAAGTACCGCGAATACGGGATCGCGACCATCGAAAGGAAAGGGGAGTCGCCGCTTTTCGATGGACTTGACATAAGCGAGCAGATATGGATGAGCCACGGCGACGCGGTCGAGGCCGTGCCGTCGGGATTCGCCGTCATCGGTTCCACCGAAGGATGCGCCGTTGCCGCAATGGGAAACGACACGGCCCGCCTGTACGGCTTGCAATTTCACCCCGAAGTCACCGATACCCCCAAGGGGATGGCCATTCTCGAAAATTTCATCACTATCTGCGGTTGCTCGCGCGACTGGAACACCCAGACGTTCCTGCGTGAAATGGGTGATGAGATAAGAAAGAAATGCGGACAAAAGAAGGTGTTTCTTCTCGTGTCGGGCGGCGTCGATTCGACCGTGGCATTTACGCTTCTCAACAAGGTTCTCGGGGAAAACAACGTCACCGGACTTCACATCGATAACGGCCTCATGCGTTACGGCGAGTCCGCGGCCATACTCGAATACATGAAGGCCTCCGGGTTTCACAACCTGCACATCGTCGATGCGACAAATACGTTTCTCGCGGCCCTCAAGAACATTGCCGATCCCGAGGAAAAGCGCCGGATTATCGGCACCGTTTTCATCCGGGTTCAGGAGCAGGCGCTCCGAGATCTCGGGCTCAACCCGGCCGAGTGGATATTAGGCCAGGGCACCATCTATCCCGACACCATCGAAAGCGCCGGTACGAAACACGCCGAGCGAATCAAGACGCACCACAACCGCGTTGATGCCGTGATGGACCTGCTTGAAAAAGGGGAAATAATCGAGCCGCTGGCGCTGTTGTACAAGGACGAGGTGCGGGATATTGGGAAGGCGCTCGGGCTTCCCGATGCGCTCGTGTGGCGCCATCCGTTCCCTGGGCCGGGCCTCGGCGTGAGGCTGCTGTGCTCCGATGGAGCCATGCCGGACATCGACGAACGCACTTCCTCGGGTGTTTTGGATATTGCGAAAAAGGAAGGATATGAAGCGCGTGCCTTGCCGCTTCGCAGCGTTGGGGTGCAGGGCGACTCGCGCACCTACGCGCACCCTGCCCTCGTGATGGGACCGAGGGACTGGGACAGGCTCGAGGCCCTTTCCACCGCCATTACAAACAAGGTTCGCGGAGTCAACCGTGTGGTGTTCGGCCTGTGGGTGGACGGCGACCCGCAATACCGTCTTGTCAAGGCCTACGTCACCAGGAAGCGCCTCGACCTACTGCGCGCGTTCGACCGCATCGTTACCGAGGCGCTGCTCAAGTTCGGTGAGTACGGCATAGTGTGGCAGATGCCGGTGGTGCTGTTGCCTCTTGTCAATAGCAAGGGCCGCCAGTGCGCGGTGTTGAGGCCCATCATGTCCCAGGAGGCCATGACCGCGCGGTTTGCGAGGCTCAAGGAAGAGACGATTGCCTATATTCTTGACGAATCAAGAAAAATAGGGGATTTAGGCGACGTTTTTTACGATACCACGCACAAGCCGCCGGCGACGATAGAGTGGGAATAGGGCCGATTGAAACGCCCTCCATCTTGACTATGCAGTGAGCGGAAATGATTTTATTTTGTTCGCGCCCATACAGTACGCGTGGAAGGCGTTCCGTTGGAATGTCGGAAAGCGCATTTTAACGTCATTCATAAATATATTCGCAGCAGGAGGAGTCCGAATGGTGAAGATCAACAAGGTACAGCTTATACATTTACAAAAAAAACTCGGCACCGACGAGGCTATCGGCGCGAAGCTCGGCGTTACGCGACAGGCGGTCCAGCAGATGCGAAAGAGATTCGGTATCGTGTCGAGATGGGCATCAAATCCCCAGCGCAACAAGAAAATACGTGCCCTGTCCAAGGCCGGCAAAAGCGGGGCCGAAATCGCCAGGAAATTCGGGCTTTCCAAATCGCGGGTATACCGCGTGATTGAGATGGGGAAGAGAAAGAAGTAAATCTTTTATCGTCGATGGTTTTTTCGCGCACCGGGTGTTTTCACGAAAAGGGAAACATTCGGTGCGTTTTTTTGCGTTCATGTGTCGGCTCTAAAACTCCGCCCCGAGAGAGAAGTAATCTTTATAGGGCCCGAAAAAGGTGGTGAAATCGGTTTTCCACGCTCTGTCCCACCGCAGCACGAATATTCCGAGGTTCGCCCGAAGTCCGCCTCCCACGCCGCCGTAAATCTTTTTTGGAAGCGGAACGCCGGCGTATTGCTCGTCGGGATTCCATGCGTTTCCCGCGTCGACGAAGAATGCGCCGTTGACGTAACGCAGCGACAGCGACAGCGGCCACACGATCGTCATCTCCTTGAGGAACGGAAAGCGGAACTCGGTGTTGACGACGGTGTATTTGGTCCCTATGATGTCGAGGTAGTCCCAGCCGCGGAGCGGCACGATGATGTCCGAATAAAAGAAATTGTCGATGTTGGCCTGATAGGCGGCCGCGTTGTAATTGTACAGCAGCCAGTTGTCGTTCCCCCCGAGGAAGAACTTTCTGGCGTCGGGCCCTTCGCGTAGGGGAATGCTCACCCCAAAGGCGAGCCGGTTTGCCCATACGAACCGCTTGAACAGGTGCCAGTAATGCCTCAGGTCGAAGTCGAACGAGGCGAATGCCGCGTCGATGAAGTGGAGCGGCGGGGAAACAACCACCCGCGCCTGACCGCGGGTGCCGTTGAGCGGCCCCGTGATGCCCCAGAGAATGTCGTCGTACACGAGTGAAACCGACGGCATGAACATATTGATGACGCGACTGCCCCTGGTGTGGTCGGTGACCGGAGTGCCGGATACGGTGTCGTACAGGTACGGGGCACGGAACAGGTTTTCGTAAAATCCCTCGACGTCTATCCGTGTGGACATGGAGAAGGGAAACCGGAGGAGGA
>JGI20214J51650_10000023_pt1 | contig 96176 bp, 98 predicted proteins | sample WetSurMetagenome_FD_51650 | JGI IMG/M metagenome (IMG submission 51650)
TCACCCTTTTCCCGCCGCTGGAGGCGGTCCCCGAGAAAAATATGGCCTCTTCGCTGACAGGAGAGTCGGCGAGGGATACAGGTTCGACGAGTTCGATCAAATTCTCATGGGAGACCTCATGGCTTACCGGCTCCGGGGCAGCTGTAAACTGCTCCATGATCTTTGACCTCGCATATTCGGGACTTATCCTTTTAATCAGTTCCCTGCCGTCGGCCGTATAGACAAACACTGCAACCGTTTCCTTGTGCCTCATCACCCCGACAATGGATTCATTCAGCTGCTCCCTGTTTTCCGCAAACACCCCGATGCGCACATTGTCCGCAAGCAGGTCCGTCAAGGTGTGGCCCTTGTTTACCAGATCGCTTCGCAAACGGCTCGTCTCGTAATAGACGGTCAGTATCGTGAATATAATTGCGCCGATGAGGGCAAAGGCAAAGAAAATCCTGAATATCCTCGAAGAAACGGATTCGGTCCCTTTCAGCGATATTAAAAGCTCCTTGACTTTATTAAAGATTTCCGCCACTATTCCACCTTTATACTTTTTCTTAAAACGCTTTCCCTGATACCTATATCCAGTTTACGGGCAATTGTCGTATTGATAATCAGCACATTCTTTTTTGAATAGCCATATGTATGCTTCCGTCCGGCATGGCCCGCAAGGCGGGCCCTCGCCATCTCCCCTGCCTGAACTCCAAGATCGCGAGGGCTCACAGTGATCGCCGCCAGCGCGCCCATGCGCGCATACTTTTCTGAAAAAGCTATTACGGGAATGGAATTGCGGAACGAATGCATCAGCAGTATGTTCACCATCTCCGGAGTCGTGACCGTCGTATCCGGCAACAGTAACAGGACATCCACCATTCCCTTCATATCCTCAAGCAGCCGGGGCGCATCCCCCGGGCTCCTGGCCTGCTTTGCAATGACATTTACCGAATGGGAACGAAAGATCTTGATCAGTTTATCGGCAAACTGTCCTGTATTAGCAGGATTATATATAAACCCGACACGCTTCACCTTGGGCAATATCTGCAAAACGCCTTCGCCATATCGCTCGGGAGAAACAAGCATATTCACTCCTGAGACATTCTGGGCGGCATGAAAGCTTTTGGGCAGGGAAGATCCCATTGTATAAAAAATGGGTATTACCTTGATGGACTGCAGCCTGGAGAGAGATTCCATGCCTACAGCCAGCACACCGTCCGGCCTCATACTGCGTATCCGGGCGGCCACATCAGGACTTTCGGACGATAGTGTGATAATTTCACTTATAACACAACCGCAGGCCTCTTCAAACCCCTCCATAGCCTCCCTGAAGGGCTTGATATCGGAACTCTGAACAACAACGACCTCGCGCTGAGCTGCGTCACATAGCGCAAGTAACGTGAAAACAGCCAAAACAGTGAGGACTAATGATAAAAACGACCTGTGCCTCACCGAACTGACCGCCATACGATGGTTTTAGCCATGAAATTCGTAAAGAAGACCAGGTCTCCTCCTGTCATTATAACTGACATAGCTATAACTATAGCCGTAAATATACCCGATATCAGTTATACCACTTTGCACGCTATTTGTCACCCTTTTTTTTACATTCGGGGTAAAAATTTACAAAAAAGTCTGTTCCTGCCCTCAGAAAGGCGCGAAAGTAACCCAGGCAGGAAGCGATCAAGTCCGGAAGGGCATACAGAAGCAAACTCTTGCGGGGTGTTTCGGGTCAGGGTAAAAGAGCCCGGGTTGTCCGGCACGATGTATGTAATAAAAAAACAAAAAAGGGAGGACTTGGATCCTCCCCTGCACAATTTATATCTGGCGCTCTTTATCTGCTGCGATTAATGTACAAGATTCATTGTGGGTTTACACTTTGTAACGCTGACAATTTGCTTTTTTGTAATGCCCTTTTTTAGAACCACCACCTTATTCATACCTGACCTCCTTTTGAATAAAATTGACATCATAAGAAAAGTATAGTCTTTTATCCGGGGCTCTGCAAATTTCAGAATTTGTATCTCAGCCCTATCTCGCCCCATGTTTTGGGATTTTTATATGGATAATAAGCATATTGCTTACCGTTGAATATGTTATGCGCTGCGGCAAATATCTCAAACGCATGTCTGCCGTAAGTATAAATCTTTTTTGCCGCGCTTATATCGACAATAAATGAGGAGTATCTGGCATCCTCTGATGAATCAGTGTTCCACCATACATACCTGCCTCGAAGCATGGCGCGGAAGGACTTCTTGTCGTCATAGTTGATGGCCAAATCGTACGCATAACGAGGAACCCCTTTAATTACCCGGTCTGTATTCATGTCCCTCGCGTCAGCAAACATGAAGCCTGCCGAAAGCCAGGCGTTGTAGACAGTCATTGTCTTCATCTCTCCCTCAAAACCCTGCATCCGCTGGCGGCCGGTATTGATCGATTTATAATTTTCATCCCATTCAATCCCATCCTTTATGTCGTGCCTGAAAACAGACGTCTTGAGCCATACATATTTAAGCTCTGCGCTCTCAGCCCCAGCCTGGTAAGACCACACATTCGTTACCTTGAGATCGTAATTGGGCGCATAAACACAATATTTGTCTCCAAGAGTCGGCGAATAAAATCCGCGGGAAACATTGACACGCAATATTGTCTTTTTTGTGGGTTTATATGTCACCCCCAGGCTCGGGCTAATGAAATCACCACCCGTGGTAGTGTTGTCATATCTCAGGCCGGGCGTTATACTGAAATCCCCGATTGAGATTGTGTCATTCGCAAAGACGCCCCACTTGGAGAAACTCTGCTTGCCGTCTATCAGCGAGTCTGCTGACTTTTCGATGCCGTAGTCGTACTCCAGACCGGCAACAACCGTGTGAGCGCCCTGCTTGTATGTGGCCCTGCCGCTCGCGCCGTATCGCCAGGAATCATCATAATATCTGCCGCTCAAGACGTCTGAGCTGTATGAATATGGATCATAACTAATGTTCCAGTTATACCTCCTTGCCGAGCCCAGAATATCGAGCGTGATATCGTTCGTAATGCGTGAGGTGAGGGCCATTGTGCCGAAGTACTGCTCGTCTTTGTCTCTTATCTCATTATATTTGGCGCTGAAATCGCCTTCTCCCAGAGCTTCTTTCTGATAGAAGAGGCTCATCCTTAAATCCGTGCCCGGCGTAACCGAGTATGTGAATTTGGAATATATATGATTATTCCTGGCATCGGAGTCAAATATGAAACCGTTTGAATGAAGACCGCCCGCATAAAGATACATGCCAAGATCGCCTGTCCTGCCCCTCACCTCTGCCCTGTAATCCTCTGTATTGTTCGAGCCGTAAGAGACCGAGGCCATGCCGGCCACGCCTTTGTCCGGCGGGCCTTTGGTTATCACATTAATGACGCCGCCAAGCGCCGAACCCCACGACGAAGACGCAGGACCTTTGATTATCTCTATGCGCTCTATAAACTGCACGGGCACGGTCCCGATATTAGCAATATTGTTACTCAACTGGTTGATCACAACACCGTCTATAATGACAGTCACATATTGGGATCCGGAACCCTGTATGCCCACAATTGCCCTGCTTCCAGGTGTGCGCGGCGCATATAGAACCTGCACGCCTGCTACAGTATCGAGGACCTCCGCAAGCGAATGAGCGCCCATGCGTTCAATGTCGGCGGCGGTGATTACCGTCATGTTTCCTGCTACCTGGGAAATTGGGTTAAGGCTGCGGGTGGCTGATACAACCTGAAGTTCTTCTTCGGTGAAAAACATGCCCAGGGCGTCTTTCTCTTCTTCCTGTTCTTTGTCAGCGGCAAATGAGGCTGAGCTGTAAAATGTCAGTATCAGTAATAGCGACAAAAAGACAAGGCTGCAACTTATAGATGTCACCCCTCATCCCCCCCCCACACAGGATTTACTAACGTTTATATTAGCAAATATACAGATTCAATACAAATAGGCGCTTATGGTAAATTAGCGACGATGTATGATTTCAGATTATTGACAGGTAATTATTAATTTCAGCTATTGATTGACGATTATGGATTTATGATTGCCCGCCGCTGGGTTGCTGATTGCTAAAATTTATATCTCAACCCTATCTCGGCCCACATACGGGGATTTCTATAGGCGTCGAAATAATACTGCCTGTCGTTAAAAATATTATGCGCAGCTGCGAATATCTCGGCCGAATGCCTGCCATAAGTGTAAATCTTTTTTGCCGCGCTGATATCAAAGATAAAAGACGAGTATCTGCCGTTCGACCATGAATACTGGTTCCACCATACATATCGTCCCCTGATCATGGCGCGAAGAGATTTTTTGTCATCATAATTGAGAGCCAAATCATAAGCATAGCGTGGAACTAATTTAATATTCCGATCCGTACTAAGATCCCGCACATCTACAAACATGGCCCCAGCCGAAAACCAGGTATTATAAACGGTCATGGTCTTCATCTCCGCCTCGAACCCCTGCATTCTCTGGTTGCCTTTGTTTACCGATTGATAAGCGGAACCGCTTGGGACGTATGTGATAGCATCCTTTACGTCATGCCTGAAAACCGATGCCTTCAGCCATACATACTTAAGCTCCGAGGTCTCAGCCCCGGCCTGATAGGACCATACATTTGTAACCTCAAGATTATAATTGGGAGCTTCTACTCTATATTTGTCCAAAAGGGTAGGAGCATAAAAACCACGGGCAACATTGACGCGGAATAATATTTTCCTGGCAGGCTTGTAAGTCACTCCGAGGCTCGGGCTAATAAAATCTCCGGCTAAATTGGTGTTGTCATAGCGTATGCCGGGGGTTATGCTGAAAGCTCCAACAGATATAGTGTCATTAACAAAGATCCCCACCTTTGTAAAACTCTGTTTACCGTCTATAAGGCCATTGGCCTTTTCGACCCCATAGTCATACTCCAAACCGGCAACAACCGTATGCGCCCCCTGCTTATACGTAACCCTGCTGCTTGCGGTATATCTCCTTTCGTCGGTGCGGTACTCGTCCAGAAAACCCGAATTATAAAAATATAAAGAACCATACCAGTTTTCCCGCTTTGCCGTGCCCAGAACATCAAGTGTTATTTCATTGGTCATACGCGAGGTAAGAGCTATAGCGCCGAAATACTGCTCGTTCCTGTCCCTGTCAATCTCACTCCATGCGCTGAACTCTCCGAGGCCCCTCCGACTTTTAAGATAGAAAAGGCTCATAAGTAAATCCGTGCCGGGAGTCACTGCATAAGTGAGTTTGGAATATACATGATTGTTCATAACATCAGAGGAGAGCCCGAAGCCGTTAGAGTGAATGCCCCCGGTTGAAAGATACAAACCGAGATTGCCTGTCCTGCCCCTGATCTCTGCGCGATAATCCTCTGTATTGTTCGATCCGTAAGAGACAGAAGCCATGCCGGCCACGCCCTTGTCCGGCGGCCCTTTGGTTATCACATTTATTATGCCTCCGAGCGCAGAGCCCCACGATGACGACGCAGGTCCCTTTATGATCTCTACCCGTTCGATATGCTGAACCGGTATTTTGCCAATGTCGGTCAAGTTGTTGCTGATTTGATTGAGCACAACGCCATCAATCATGACAGTAACGTATTGCTGGTTGGCTCCCTGAATATACGTAGTTGCCGTATTTCCGGGCGTCCGAGGCACGAAGTCCACCTGCACCCCGGTTACGGCATTGAGAACCTCCGCAAGCGAATGCGCGTTCATGCGCTCGATGTCGGCGGCAGTGATTACAGTCATATTTTCAGCTACACTGGAAATAGGCTTAAGGCTTCGTGTGGCTGATACAACCTGCAGATCATCCTCGGTGAAATACATGAGAAGGGCGTCTTTCTCTTTATCTTCTGCCTGTTCGTTGTCCTGAGCGAACGCGGCTGAAGAAAACAAAATAAATAAAAAAGATAAAACAAGGAAAAAAACAAACCTGTTCCCTGTTCCGATCACTCCCTCGGCTCCCCCCCTCAAGGCTTTGTTCCCGCAATATGTTAGCACAGATTAATTCATCGCAGCGAGAAACGGACGCGATTGCGCCGCGTTTGTTCCTATCTCCCCAAGTCCTGTCTGACAAGCCCCTCAAGGCATGCGTCATAAAAAGGCTTGCGGCAATCGAGACCGCTAATAGCGTTGCCACCCAAAATATTCACATACCGGCACCCGCCAAAACATAGCGGCAGATATACGCAATCCAGGCACTCATCCTTCTTCCAGTTGTCCAGGCCATGAGACGCAGAGTAGTCGGCCACTCCGTTCACAACATCACCCACCCTGAACTCAGGCTGCCCTATCAAACCGGGGCATTTATATATACTGCCGTCGTAATTGACGATAAACATCCATTTTCTCTCAATAGCGCAAATAGTGGGGGAAATTGCGCTGACCGGGAACCCGCGGCTCATTATCTCTTTACGCAAAAAAAGCGCCGCCTCAAACAGCCACGGTTCGTTAATGCTTAAACAGCCGCCCGAAAATTCGGGTGAAACTATGCCTTCCCGCTCCCTTATCACAGGGACAAATCCGATTGACTTGATCCTGTCGGGGGTCAATCCCTGCTGAAGCAGATGATCGAGCAGCCCGGGGAATTCCCTGTAATTGTCCTCTCTGAAGTTGCCTCCGATATCGATCTCTACATCTTCGCACACAGCTTTGAGGTTATCTATAATCCGCCTGAAGCTGCCCGCTCCGATTGCATATGGACGTGAAACATTATGAATTTCTTCGGGCCCGTCAATAGTAACCGACGCCATTTTCAGACCCAGAGGCTTAAGCCTCCTGACTATATCGGCAGTGAGCAGTGTACCGTTTGTCGTAAGCGTAAAACTGAAATTGACCCCTTTCTCTTCAGCCATATCCTTCAGTCGGCCTGCCATGTCCTGCACAAGGTCAACGCTCAACAGAGGTTCTCCCCCATAAAAAGCGACGCCAAGCATGTCCCTGCCTTTTTCCAGATTACTGCCGATAAAATCAATAAGGCGCCCGGCGGTTTCAGGGCTCATATAATGTCTGCCCCTTCTGCTGCCCTCAAAACAGTAAGGGCAGGCAAGATTGCAGTCAAGGTTCATGACAGACATAACAGATAGCCCTGTATCGATCTCATTGAGCTCATCAAGAAAACGGAGGGCCTCAAGCCTCTCTTCCCAGGCTGATTCGACAAGAAGTCCGAGGCCGGCAAGCGTTTCAGCTGCATCTTTGCAGAGCGTCCCGTTTTCAATAGCGGTCATTGTGGATCTTTCAATAAGCGCGGCGGAAGCGCGCTTGGTAGAATAGAGAATAACCGAATCAGGGTCGGTCGGGTCGGGATATGAAATGCAATAGCGTGAGAGTATCATGATTGGCCCCTCTTAATATACCGGATTCATCGGTTAAACATAATGATCAGCCTGACATAAAAAAACAGGAGGACTTTCGTCCTCCCTGAATTGACTTGCATTACCGGAGATAACTAGACGCCGTAAGGATTAAGTTTTGCCATGGCTACTTGCCCGGTGCAGCAAGTCCCCATCAGCACGCGCTTCTTTTCAATACCCTTTTGCAACACGACGATTTTCTGTTTCATAGTGTCCTCCCGGGGAATTTTTTTGAAGCTTACGGACATAGGATAGCAGAACGCAAAATCATTTATCAAGCCCCCAAAACCCTTGTGATTGCTGATTTCGACTTTCCCCGCTTTACCGGACAAAGCCGCAAAAAACAACATTGACAGTCTAATCTGCGACCCGCCGCAGGGCGATACACAGCCTTGTCCGCGCTTCCGCCTTCAATGGAACAACCTGCAATCTCCGCACTTTTTAGAGCTGCAGAGCCCTGAAATCCCCTGATGGCAAAGGGCGAAATCGTATTTAATCGGATCATCGGGATCGAACTCCCTGAGCGAATTCGTTATATCCACAGCCATCTTCCAGTCAGCAGAAGCGCGTCTGGTAAGACCGAGACATTTTGAGATACGCGCTATATGAGTGTCGAGCGGGATAACAAGCCTGTTTTTAGGGATACCCGGCCATATGCCGAAATCAATATCCTTGTCCCTTATCATCCAGCGCAGAAACAGGCTCATCCTCTTGCATGCGCTGCCCTTGACTGGTGAAGGCATAAGCTGCAGCAGCCCCGCAGGCCTGATGTTGCGGCCATATACGACAGATGTGTCTGTCATGAGCATCGTTTCCACGAGTCCCGCAAGCCCCTTGCCGATATCGGGATCGTCATCGCTGTAATGGAGCCTGAAAGCCTGCCGGATGGAACCATGTTCGCGAATTGTCATGCCGAGGATATGAAAAAAGGCGACGATATCCGCATTCTCATTGAAGCGGTACTTGATTCCGCTGAAAAGAGCGCCCTCTGTTCCAGGATTGAAATTCATGATGAATTCATACGGGCTGCCGCCCATCTTTGAGAATAACTGTTTCAATACGGCCTTGAAGAGCCTGACGTTGCCATATGCAAACGAGGCGGATATAATCCCCGCGATCTCCTTGTCCCGGGCCTGCGCGTATGAATGGGGAAACTCTATGGGATCGCGCAAAATGGAGCCCTCAAAATCGAAAGAGGAGTACAGCTGGTCAAGAATCGGCTTAAGCCTCGCAGTGTCCATTAAATATCAAATTCCTGCCCCAAAACAGGCACATGCGTCGTCAGGCCGCGCTCAGACCTGATCGCCTCCGCAAACTCGAGCGCAACCTCCTCTTCGCCATGCACAACAAAAACCTCGGGCCTGTTCGCAAAAGCGCCGAGCCAGCCAAGAAGCTCCGTTCTGTCCGCATGAGCCGAAAACCCGTTGATCGTATAAATGCGCGCGCGCACTGCAATTGTCTCTCCAAGCACAGACACTTTTTTCGCGCCCTCGACAATCTCCCTGCCCAGCGTGCCTTCAGCCTGGAAACCAACAAATATCACGCTCGATTCGGGCCTCCACAGATTATGTTTAAGATGGTGCTGGACCCTTCCTCCTTCGCACATGCCGCTGCCCGCAATGATGATAACACCCGATCTTCTGGCGTTGATCTTCTGCGACTCCTGGACCGAAGCGGTAAAGCGCACCCTCATGCCTTTTATCTGCTTTTCGCCCAGCGCCCTGCGCGCCTCTTCGTCATACACCTCCGGATGGCCCAGATATATCTTTGTGGCCGCTTCTGCAAGCGGGCTGTCCACATAAACATCCGTTTTTTTCAGGCGGCCCTCTTTGACCAGATTGTTCAGGATATAGAGAATGTCCTGCGTCCTTCCTACAGCGAATGACGGTATCACAACATTGCCGCCGCGTTTGAAGGTGTCGTTGATTGCGCCGGCAAGCTCACTGACGCTCTCGCCCATATCCTTGTGATTGCGGTTTCCGTATGTGGATTCGACAACAACATAATCTGCCGTCTCTATGGTCTCTGGGTCTCTTATGATCGGGCTGTCCTTTTTCCCGATATCTCCCGAAAAGACTATCTTCTTCTCAACGGGGCCGTCCTGATACCACAACTCAAGCGAGCCTGATCCGAGTATATGTCCTGCGTCGGCAAAACGGTATCTGATATCCCGTCCGAGCCTCTCGGTCTTTCCGTAGGATTTTCCGTCAAAAAGAGCTGCGGCAGCCTGCGCGTCTTCAACTGTATAGAGCGGCTCATAAGTGATGTCTTCGCCGGTCCTGAATGATTTTTTAGTGAGCCACTTAGCGTCGTTTTCCTGTATATGCGCGGAATCGAGCAGCATTACTGTTGCAAGGTCCGCAGTGGCGGTTGTGGCGATGATATTGCCGCTGAACCCCTTGTCCGCAAGTCTCGGAATAAGGCCCGAATGATCGATATGCGCATGGGTCAGAAAAAGCGTTTCTATTTGATCGGGATCGAAAAGGAACGGCGCCCTGTTTGCCTCGCGGCTGTCTTTGCCCTGTTTCATCCCGCAATCGACAAGAATCTGCCTGCCGTTGAGGGTCAGGTGAAAGCATGAGCCGGTTACCATGCGGGCTGCGCCGCAAAATTTTATCTTCATATAACCTCCCTGTCTGGTCTTTTCTGCCCGGTCCGGCGTGCGGATTCGGCGGGGAGACATCCCTGCTCCGGCAATTGTCATCTCGACCGAAGGGAGAGATCCCGCATTTTGCTTCCCTGAGATTTCTCCCTTCGGTCAAAATGACAGAAATGCCAATTTTAGAGCGGCAGGTATGCCTTTGGATTCAGCTCCATGCCGGATATCTCTCCTGCCATGAACCGGTGATAGCCCGCAATCGCAATCATGGCCGCATTGTCCGTGCAGAACTCTCGCAAGGGCAGATAAAGCTCGACCTCCCTCTCAGCCGCCATTTCCGCCATCTTCAGGCGCAAGGCGCTGTTGGCCGCAACGCCGCCCGAAACGGTTATGCGCTTAATCCCCTTACCGACAATGGCCCACTCCATCTTCCGCACCAGCACATCGATCATCGAAGCCTGAAACGACGCCGCAACGTCCTTCGTAAACTGAGTTATCTCTGCCTGCGGGGCGCCGATGGCTGATTGCGGATTGCCGCCCGCCGTCTTTTGCACCATATTCCTGACCGCAGTCTTCATGCCGCTGAAGCTGAAGTCATAAGATTCCGGCACATAGGCCCTCGGAAAGATAAACGCCCTGGGGTCTCCCTCTTTTGCAAGCATGTCTATCACAGGCCCGCCCGGATAGCCCAACCCAAGCAGCTTGCATACCTTGTCGAAGGCCTCGCCCGCCGCATCATCCCTTGTGCGTCCAAGTTCGGAGTATCTGCCGAAACCCTCGGCAAGATAAATGCTGGTATGCCCGCCGGACACAACCAGAGAAAGAAATGGAAATTCAGGTTTTCTTTCTTCGAGGAAAGTGGAGAGTATGTGGCCTTCGAGATGATTGACCGCAACGAGCGGAATATTTTTCGCATAAGCGACGGACTTGGCGAAACCGCAGCCCACCAGCAGGGAGCCGATGAGTCCGGGGCCCCCGCATACTGCAATGGCGTCCAGCTCGTCGAGGGACAGGCCGGACTGAACAAGAGCCTCATCAACGACAGGCCAGATCATCTCTATGTGCTTTCTGGACGCAAGTTCGGGCACGATACCGCCGTATTTCGCATGAATTGCGGTTTGGGACGATACTATATTGGACAATATTTCGCTGCCGTCCCTGAGAACAGCAGCCGAGGTGTCGTCACATGATGTGTCAATGCCAAGAATAATCATAAAAAAACCGGTGGTCAGAATTCAGAAGAGTCCTGGAATAAGAATCCGTTATTCTTTCTCTTTGTCTTCAGTCTTTTGTGTTTCTTCTGCCCCTTGCCCTTCTTCCGTTTCCTGTATTTTATTAGGAATCAAAACCGTTACCAGCGAGCCTCTTTCATGCAGATTCTCTATCGTAAGCCTGCCTCCGAGCAATTCTGCAATCTCCCTGGCAATTCCGAGATCGACCCGGTGATAGGGGAATGCCCCTCCCCTCGTTGTCCATTCAATAATCCGGGGGTCAACTCCGACACCCGTATCAGACAACACGAATTCGAGATATTCGACTCCGTCCTTTGTTTCGATAGACGCCAGAAGTGTTATGATCCCCACATCCGTGACCCTGACAGCATGCCGCAGAAGCGCGGCAATCAGCGCATGCAGGGATTTCTGGTCGCAAATTATATCTGTGTCAAGCAGACTTTTATGGCCTTCCAGCGCAAGTTCAACCTCTTTGCCTCCGACAAAAGCCCGGTATTCGTCTTCAGTCTCTTTGAGCATGGCCCAAAGATCAATCTTTTTCCTGATCGGCCTGAACGAACCATCCCTGTGTCTGACAAGCAAATTGAATGCTTCTATCGTTTCCGACAATCTTTTTAAATCTACGACGGCTTCGGCTATATCTTTATCTTCGCCCTTGCAGTCCTTCGTATGCGCTTCGATGGCCTTTTTTATGATGTCCAGCCTGCCCCTGGCCTCAACTGCAAAGACATGTGTCATCATCGTCTTTGTCCTGTCCATGCTTGAGGAAGAAGCGTCCTTGTCTGCGCCGGACTGCACCCTGCTTAATCCGACGATCATTGACGAGAAATTCTCAGACAGGATTTTCAGCTCCCCAAAGAATCCTTTCTTGAGATTGATGGCGCGAAAATCTCCGGTTGACACGGACTGCGTGGCATTGATGAGTCTTTTAAACGGCCTGTTGATGAGCCGGGGTGCGAGAAGCAAAACCTGCATTACAACTATCAAAAGTATTACACCCGCAAACAGAAGATATAGATTCAATAACAGGCCGAGCGGCTTGGAAGCCTCCGCCCCGTCGAGCATTGCAATCAGTCTGATCCCATCGAACTTGAGAGGAGCGACCACATAGAATATTCCGTCGCGATATCCCACACCGTCACCGCTTCCCCGCGGCACATCATATCGGATCTTTCCCGCGTCTGTCATATCCGTTGAAGCCAGTGTTATGCCCTCATCATCGATAACGGCAACCCGCCCTGTCTCATAAAAACCCTTCTCCACTATCAGGGAAGACGCCAGGTCAGCCGGATTGAGCTGCCCTACAACAGACACTTGGATATCCGTGTCTTTTAGCAGCGCCGGGGCGGAGATCAGTATCTCGCCGCTGCCGTCTTTTGAGCTTATCTTGCCGGGGAATACCGCTGTTTTGCCGTAAGGTATATTTAATACGACCTCGCCGGGATGATTATCACTGCCCGTCAGTTCCCTTCCGGCGGTCCAGAGCAGACGCCCATCGCCCGCGACAAAAGAAATGGATTTGAAATGGCCGAATCCGGAGAGAAATTTCGATATCCGGCTCATACTCCTGGTCGCCGAATTGTCGGGATTCTTGCCCCCGGCTTCCTCTGAATCTTCTCCGGAGCCCTTCTCGGGTATCGTTTCAGCAAGTACGCGGATATCATCTGAGATTACAGGGCTTCCTGCAATCTCTTCAATAGCCTTGCGGCGTATATCGAACCATAATTCGACACCGTTTTTCTTGTCTGAAAGCATGGTGACAAGCTGGGCCGAATGGAAATCGCCGATCAGGTCCGCAGCGCCCCAGAAACAGACCCAAACACCTATACCGAGATATATGGCGAGAATGATGATTACCGGAACTACAAAGAGAACGGTATTGATCCGCGAGACAAGTTTAAGAGCCATCCTGCATTACCTGGACGGAACTTGGGGCAGACACAACCTGGTTCCTGCCGGCGGCCTTTGCCTGATAAAGCGCAGCGTCGGCCCTGTTTATCAGCGCTTCCGCAGAGAGTTCCATAATGTCTTCAGCTGTCGCCACTCCAAGACTGATAGTCACAAGCAGCCTGCCTTCCGTCGTATTACACTGGAAAGCGCTTGACTGGACGCCGCTCCTCAATTTCTCGGCAATGGCAAAAGCGTCTTCCGGGGTTGTGTTGGAAAGCAGCACAACGAATTCCTCGCCGCCGTATCTCGCAAGGACATCATGCGCCCTTAGCAAGCCGGTCAGTATGCCTGCAAGCTGAATCAAAACCTCATCGCCGCAGCTGTGGCCGTAAGTGTCGTTGATCTTCTTGAAATGGTCGATATCGAGAATAATGAAAGACAGCGGCTCGCTGTAACGCGAAGCCCAGGCAATCTCTTCATTAAACCGCTCCATGAAAAATTTACGATTGTAAAGACCTGTCAGATAATCCCGCACAAGGAGCTTCTCGACCTCACTCATCTTTTCCGCCACATAGCCGATATTCCGCATACGCGACACTATCTCCGCCCGGAAAAAAGGCACTGACAGATAATCATAAGCCCCCAGCTCGTAACATTTTGTTATTCTGGACACATATTTTTTTGACGCGATGATCAGAACGGGGATATCCCTTGTAGAAGGCGCGGCCTTGAGTTTCGCCACCAGATCGCAAACCGACGGAGACGACAAGACCACATCAAGCATGATCATGGCAGGGTTGTTGATATATACATCATCGACCGCTTTGGATCCGCTTTCGGAAACAACGCACTCATGAGACTCTGCCCTGAGTATGTCGCAGAGTCCGGCGGCTATGCCCGGACTGGCTGTTGCAATTAGTATTTTCATTTTATTACAAACACCGTTTAAACAACCCTGTGTATATTATATATTAAATGCGCCCGTAAACTCCCGTTATTCAATACTTACACAACCATACTGATAGCTCCGTATTATCTATGCCGTCAGCATTTCGAGCGAGATCATCTCGATTGCCCTGGCAGGATCTTCATGTTTGAGGATGGCGCGACCCATGACAATGTAATCCGCGCCGTCCCTGATCGCCTGCTGAGGCGTAGCTGTCCGCTGCTGATCATCCGGGGGCTGCCATGAAGGTCTGATGCCCGGCGTCACAATCATAAAGTCTTTGCCCAGGTGTTCCCTGATCATAAGCGTCTCCCGCGGCGAGGCCACAACACCGTCCAGTCCCGCTTTTTTTGTGAGGGCCGCAAGGTGTCTGACCTGCGCCTTTACTCCATGAGGAACGCAGATATCATTTTTCAGGTTCTCATCGTTAAGACTCGTAAGCACCGTAACCGCAATAATCCTGGGCCTGGCAAGACCTTCTTTTACGCAGACATCATCCACCGACTCGCGGCATTTCGCCATCATGTCATACCCGCCCGAAGCATGAAGATTGAACATGAACACCCCGAGACGTGTCGCCGCCACAGCGGCCTTTGAAACCGTATTGGGAATGTCATGAAATTTGAGATCGAGAAAGACGCTCTTTCCCCTGTCATGTATTTGCCGGACCAGCGCAGGCCCGCCGGATACAAAAAGCTCAAACCCCACCTTGTACAGCCGTATGTCGGAGCCAAGGCGGTCGATAACTTCAAGCGCCTTACCGGTATCCGGCACATCGAGGGCCACTATTAATCTTTCTTTCCAGAGCATAAATTAAAGTTTTGGAAGCGTAATCCCTTTCTGGGCCTGGTATTTACCGGCCTTGTCCTTATAAGAAGTCCTGCACAGCTCTGCGGCCTGCAGGAAAACCACCTGCGCTATACCTTCATTCGCATAAACCCTTGCGGGCAAGGGCGTTGTGTTGGATATGGCTATCGTAACATATCCCTCCCATTCGGGTTCGAGAGGGGTAACATTTACGACCAGCCCGCATCTGGCGTACGTCGATTTGCCGAAACATATTGCCAGAACATCTCTCGGGATCCTGAAATATTCGAGCGATGTCCCTAGCGCAAAAGAATGGGGAGGAATTATGCAGACATCGCCGCTGAATTCAGTGAAGCCTGACGGGTCGATATTCTTGGGATCAATAAATGAAGCCCCATTATTCATGAATATACGGAAGTCTCCGCCGAGTCTCATATCGTAGCCGTAAGAACCGACGCCGAATGAAATCACGCCATCCCGCTTCTGGGTTTCGCCGAACGGTTCGATCATGCCCTGACCGGCCATCTCGCTTATCCACCTGTCGTTCCTGACCACCAACCCTCCTCGCGGAAAAATATTCTTTAGCTCCCCGACCTTACTGCGTTGCTGAACCCTGCCCGTTGCCGCAGGCGGCAGCTTTCCCTGAATCCTTCATAATCTCAGTCAGCTCCTCCAGCAATTGCAAAGTATCCATAGCCTCATCTTTTTCAACTTTCTGGATTGCAAAACCGGCATGGACAAGCACATAATCGCCCACCTGGATATCATCCGAAAGCAGCTCAAGACAGACTTCCTTGCGCGCGCCGAAGACATCTACCGTGGCCATATGGCCTGACCTACCGACAATCAATGACGGGACAGCCAAACACATTCGAATCTCCTCCAAATACATCCAATGAAGTCAAATATTTACCCATATATATACTATCATTTATTATACCCTATATTTCAAGCACGCCGTGCCGGGCGCAATGAATTATTTGTGATATTTATCACAAATATGCCCTGCAAACAGGGCCGGTCGTCGCGGTTCAACGGATTCACCCCGGATTTGTTACTTGAAACGCAACACGGGGCCCGGCAAAAAACAGGCCCCGTGTTAATTCTCGTTCTAAACTCTATTAGGCTATCAGGCAAATGAAGCAGCCCGGTAATTTCTAATTATCCTGCCGTCATCTTTGCCAAACATCTATTCCCCCCATTAATAATCAGTTGCTTCCGTCTGGGTGTCGTTTTCCCAGCCTGTCGCATGGCATTCGGGGAGCTTGCCGCTGCTGCTTGAAGATGATACTTACTATTTCATAAGCGCAATTTCATCAACTTCGTTCTCTGTTAACAAATCTTTGAATGCCCGTTCCGCCGCTGTAAGGGGAAAATCCGAAACGGGTCCAGCGTCACGATGAAAATCGACCAGGATTCTTCTTGCGTGGATTTTGGTTCTGTTTATTTCGATAAAATCTTTTATGTGGCGCCTGAAATCATCCAAATAGTTCGCCATATCATATTCTTCAGTATAGCTAATATGACGGAATGGAATAGCGCTTACAGGGGCTTTTGGATAAAGGGTTCCAACCTCATCATTTTGGTTTATCTGCTCAGAAAAACTTTTTATGGTTTCAAGATCGACACCGTGCATACCTCTCGCATACAGTTCAAGCGCGGCCAACCTGGCCTTGGCGATTGTAAGAACATGCCAATCACGCCATTGTTCGAAATCATTATCCTGTTCTTTTCTGTATATTTTCATCTTTATTCTCCTTACACTTGTCAATTGAACTAGCTCGATAGCAATTTGCCGAAACGGCAAACTTCGGATCCCCGGCATAAAAAATGGTGGCGGCGCAGGGATTTGAACCCCGGACTCTGCGAATATGAGTCGCATGCTCTACCAACTGAGCTACGCCGCCTTTTGGGAAGAAATATTATATCAGACAGCAGCGCTAACTGGCAAGACAGGGCCTTTATTTATCAGATAGCCTGCTTCATTTAGCCGAAATGTGACAGTTATGCTAAAATTAATAACTTGAACCGATGGTCGAAATCATAACATTAATTTCCGGCCGTTAAGTCGAAGACCCCGTCGCTTCTGGCCGCGGTCTTTATATTGCAGCCTGCATATTTGTATGCTGGGCTATTTGTTAGTCTCACATATCAGGAGGATTTAAGGAATGGAAGACGTTCTTAATATAGCGCGTCATGTTTTAACAATTGAGGCCGAAGCCGTGCTGGCCCTTATAGACAAGCTAAATGGTAATTTTGGCAAAGCCGTCAATATCATCTTTAACGCCGAAGGCCGGGTAGTGGTAACAGGCATGGGCAAATCGGGTCTTGTTGGAAAGAAAATCTCTGCCACCCTTGCGTCCACAGGCACACCGGCATTTTTCCTGCATCCGGCAGAGGCAAGTCACGGCGACCTCGGCATGGTCACTTCTCACGATGTGATGATAGCCATTTCGTGCAGCGGCGAGACAAATGAGTTGATCGACCTGATCCCTTTCATAAAACGCTTTAATGTATCCATTATTTCGCTCACGGGCAACGCGCATTCCACTCTTGCAAGGGCTTCAGACGCATTTATAGATGTCTCGGTCAAGGAAGAGGCCTGTCCCCTCGGCATTACACCCACCTCCTCCACCACCGCGGCGCTTGCCATGGGCGATGCCCTGGCAGTGGCTTTGATAGTCAGGCGCGGTTTCAAGCAGGAGGATTTTGCGTGTTTCCATCCAGGAGGCAGTTTGGGAAAACAGCTGCTTATAAGGGTAAAAGATCTGATGCATTTCGGGGAAGACCTACCGCTGATCACTCCCCGGACGCCTGTAATGGACGCGATAATGGAGATTTCCTCAAAGAGACTCGGTATGGCGATAATTGTCGACGAGACTGACAGAATAGCCGGCGTGCTGACGGATGGGGATGTGCGGCGGGGCATTCAGAAATACGCAAAGGATTTTTTCGATATGAAGGCAGGCGAGGTAATGACGAAAAATCCCAGGACTATCTCTGCAGATGAGCTGGCTGCAAAGGCGCTGTCCATAATGCAGACATTTTCGATCACTTCGATTGTTGTGCCCGATTCAAACGGGGAAGCGGCAGGCATAATCCACCTGCATGATATACTGAGGAAAGGCATTGTTTAGCCCGGTCAGATGAAAAAAACTCAAAACAGAAGCAGTATCGTCTCCGCAGCTAAAAAGATAAAACTGCTGGCGATGGATGTCGATGGAGTGCTTACCGACGGCGGCATCATCCTCGACAATGAGGGCAATGAAACCAAGATTTTTCATGTACGGGACGGCCACGGGATCAAGATGCTCCAGAACGCCGGTGTTATTGTCTCGTTCATCACCGGACGCAGTTCCAAAGCAGTCTCAAGAAGAGCTGAGGAACTGGGTGTCACTGATCTCTTTCAGGGCTCAAACAGCAAATTGACCGCCTACATGCAGTTACTCGAAAAATACGGTCTGACCGATAGCCAGGTGGCGTATATAGGCGACGATATCATAGATATACCGATACTGAGAAAGGTCGGGCTGCCGGTCGTAGTGGCCGACGCAACCGGTGAAGCCCGTAAGCATGCCCTTATGATCACAAAAAACCGCGGCGGTAACGGAGCTGTAAGGGAGGTTACCGATTTGCTGGTCAGGGCAACAGGAAAATGGAAAGAATTGGTAAATGCGTATGATAAAGTTTAATCTTCCGACCATACTGACATTCAGCAGAATCGTCCTGGTTCCGTTATTTATCTGGGTAACGCCGTCGAACCATATGCTCGGAGCCCTTATATTTCTGATCGCCGCTCTCACCGATGTATTCGACGGATATCTCGCCAGAAAGACCGGGCAAATCACCAAATTCGGCATCATCCTCGATCCCATTGCAGATAAAATCCTTGTTATTTCCGCCCTGATATTGCTTGTGGATATGATGCTGGTTTCGGCCTGGATAGCAATAGTCATCATCATCAGGGAGTTCATAGTGACAGGTATCAGAGTTGTCGCGCTCTCCAAGGATATCGTCATACCGGCCGAAACCGGGGGCAAATTAAAAACAGGGGCGCAGATGACCTCTATAGTCATGCTCCTTCTGCCCGGGGGAATAGGTCCTATAGACCTTTATGATATCGGGCTTGTGTTGTTGTACATCTCGCTTGTGCTCGCTGTTGTATCGGGCGTAAAATACGGAGTTTCATTCGGGAGACGTCTGCAGTGATCTTTGCGCTGCTTATAGCGGCTTTTATAATCGGGTCTGTTCCTTCAGGAAGCATAATCGCAGCGATCAAGGGGATCGATCTGAAAAAAACCGGTAGCGGCAATATAGGCGCGACCAACGTGATGCGGTCCATGGGTCGCAACGCGGCGCTGTTTACGCTCGCAGGCGACATGTCGAAAGGGGTGATAGCGATAATCGCCGTCCGCGCTTTTTTCCCCGAAGCCGGGATCCGGTTCGCTGAAATGCTTTCGGTCCTGTCGCTCAAAATATCAATGCCGGGAGCGGCCTTTGAGGGAGCTGTTGGAATAGCGGCGATTCTCGGCCACATTTTTTCAATATTCCTCAGATTCCGCGGCGGCAAGGGTGTTGCAACCAGCATGGGTGTGGCCCTGATGCTTTCTCCCTATGCGGCCCTTCTTGCGGCAACCGCATGGCTGCTCACGTTCAACCTTTCCCGCTACTCATCGCTGGGATCTCTGGTCGCCTTCGGGTTATTCCCCTTCTGCATATATCTGCTCGACTATTCTGCGGAAAAAATAGTTATTGCGGGCATTATGGCATTGATGATCTTCATCACGCATCGCGGAAATATCCTGCGCCTGATCACTGGAACAGAAAATAAATTCTCAAGGAACAAGTTATGAAAAAAGCCGTTGTCCTTCTGAGCGGCGGGCTGGATTCCTCGACAACCCTTGCCATCGCAAAAGCCGAAGGATATGATACTTACGCCCTCACTTTTGATTACGGTCAACGCCACAGAATCGAACTGGAAGCTGCGGCAAGAGTTGCGCAAAGCCTTGGGGTGAAGAAACATCTTGTCATCGGCTGCAATCTGCGGGGCATCGGGGGTTCGGCCCTTACTGACGATATAGATGTGCCAAAAGACATCTCTTCCGCGCTTACCGGCTTCCATGCTTCCGGAATGATTCCTGTAACATATGTGCCTGCTCGCAATACCATATTTCTATCATTTGCCCTCGGATGGGCTGAAGCGCTCAGCTCTGCCGACATCTTTATCGGGGCCAACGCCGTGGACTACAGCGGATATCCCGATTGCAGACCGGAATATCTGAAGGCATTCGAGACTATGGCCAATCTTGCGACAAAGGCATCTGTCGAGGGTAAATTCAGGTTCACCATTCATGCCCCCTTGCTCAGAATGTCAAAATCAGACATAATAAAAACCGGCTATGCTCTCGGGTTGGACTATGCGCTTACATGGAGCTGTTACGACCCCGTGCAAACCGCTCCTGCCGGCGTTTCGTCGGACCGGAAGCCGGCAATGACCGGATACGCTCCCTGCGGCAGATGCGACAGTTGCATGTTCAGGAAAAAAGGATTTGAAGAGGCGGGATTGCAGGACCCTCTGGAGTATGCCGTATAGGCTTTGATATAAATGTTGCGGTGAGGTCATTATGATAAATGTGCTGATAGCTGATGATCATGTTATTGTGCGCAAAGGAATGCTGCAGGTGCTGTCCGCCGAGACAGACATACGGGTTGCCGACGAAGCGGGCACCGGCCAGGAAGTTATCGACAAGATAAGAAAAACCAAATACGACGTGATCATACTGGATATCTCTTTGCCGGGAAAGAGCGGCCTCGAAGTCCTCAAACAGGTCAAGAGCGAATATCCCGCCCTTCCGGTGCTGATATTGAGCATGTATCCGGAAAACCATTACGCAATTCGCGTGCTGAAAGCGGGTGGGTCCGGATATATTACCAAGGAGAATGCCAATGTTGAACTTGCAACTGCCATACGCATGGTCGTCAGAGGCAAAAAATATATTACGGCCTCTCTGGCGGAAAAGCTTGCCGATGAAATGAGCCCTGACAATATCAAGCCGCCTCACGAGACGCTGACCGACCGGGAATTCAATATACTCTGTCTTATCGCAAAAGGCAAAAGCAGTTCACAGATCGCAGACGAGCTTGCCCTCAGCGTCAAGACTATAGCGACATACCGCTCGAAACTGCTCGACAAGATGGGCATGAAGTCGAACTCCGAACTCACCTTTTACGCGGCGCAGCACAGACTTGTTGAATAGTCCCATGAAAAGATACATACTGGCTATCACAGCGGCGAGCGGCCCGATACTCGGCATCCGGCTGGCTGAAGAGTTGCTGCGCAGCTCGGAAGTTCATCTGATCATCTCTTCCGGAGCTTTCCGGATCATCAGGGATGAAACCGGATTTGACTGGTCTGGAGACACTGAAGTCAAGCTCAGAAAACACTTTGCAACCAACAGACTTTTTTTCCGCGACAATCATGATATGAGCGCGCCGCCCGCAAGCGGCTCATTCAAAACAGACGGGATGATCATTGCCCCCTGTAGCATGAAAACCCTTTCGGGAGTTGCCTGCGGATATGCAAACAACCTGATCGAAAGGGCTGCCGACGTTACCATCAAGGAAGGAAGACCCCTGATCCTGTCTCCAAGAGAGACACCTTTCAGCTCCATACACCTCGAAAATATGCTTAAACTTTCGCGCATCGGAGTCCGGATAGTCCCGCCGATACCCGCCTTTTATCACAAGCCCTCCACTATCTCCGACCTCACCGATTTTATGGTCGGAAAGATCCTCGACAGCATGGGTATAGATCACAACCTTTTCAGAAGATGGGGAAGTTAGAAGAGACTATAACCCCCGAATATCTTCACAACCCGGCAAATCGACCTCAGAACCAGTATTTCGGATACTTGCCTTCACGCGTCGCATTGTTGTATGTGACGGCAATCAATGTTAATATAACGGCGCCAAACAGGGTCGGAAATAACAAAAAGGTCCAGTCCGGCTGGGGCTGGGCCAAATAGATTATAACCGGATTTGCGGCTGCAGGCGGATGCGGCGTGCGGGTATATATCATCAGGGCAATAGCTGTGCCTGTGCCGAGCGCGACAGTCCACCAGTGCGGACCAAGGAGTGTAAGGAACGCCAGGCCTATGAATGAACTCAGAAAATGGCCGCCTATCGTATTTCTGGGCTGGGCAAGCGGAACGTCGGGGAAACCAAACAGAAGCAGGCATGACGCGCCGAATGACCCCATTATGAGCGTAACAGTCAGGGAATTGGTCAGGAAAGCCACTGCCGCTATAGCAATGAAACCTCCAACCCCGGCAAGACCGACCGCTTTGAGCGGCGCTTTTGGAGGCAGCTTATCTCCGCAGCCTTTAAACTTACTGAGAAATGTAGTCATCTGTATTCCTTTACATCGTATATATGAAATCTGTGGTCCGGCAAAGCCGTGTCCATAAATAAGCGTCTGTCATAGTCAAAAAGGCAGCCTGTTATTGTTTTTTCAGGCGAGAGAGAACCTGAGTTCTCCAAGCTTTTCTATAACCGAGACAACTTCGTCGCCGGTCTTCAGCCACACACGCTTTTCTGGCGGCATGCCTACTATAACGCCTTCGGGGGTGCCGGTAAACAGCATGTCCCCGGGCTTAAGTGTCATTATCTGCGAGGCATGACTGATCAAATCCGCCACGCTGAATATCATGTCACTCGTATTGCCTGACTGCCGCCGCTCTCCATTAACATAGCACTCGAGTTTGAGATTGCCCGGGTCCGGTATCTGGTCTGCGGTCACCAGATAAGGGCCGACCGGCGCAAACCCATCCGGAGTCTTGCCGGGCAGAAACTGACTTGTCTTGAACTGCAGGTCGCGGGCGCTGAGATCATTGCCGATACAATAACCAAATACAAAAGATAATGCCTCCTCTACGCTAACCATATAGGCAGTCTTGCCCATGACAGCGACAAGCTCGACTTCGTAATCAAAATTTGATGCGACATGGGTTGGAAGTTTTATCACGCTTTTATGCCCGGCAAGCGAATTATTGAATTTCGAGAAAAAAACCGGGTAATCAGGTATCGGGGTATTGTACTCAATAGCATGTTTGCGATAGTTAAATCCCATCAGCAGGAGCTTTTCGGGATTAACGACGCATGGACCCAACTCGATCTTACTTTCATCAAGAAACAGCTTACCGGGAGCGGAACTTTTCAAGACCGAACGAACCAGGGCAGTCAATCCCTGATCGCCGTCTTTGATAACGTCATCGATTACAGTCGGGACGTTTTTCCCGAAAAAAACTGAAGCAGCCTTTACGTCGAGAATACCCCTGTCGGTCTTGACACCAAGACTGAATGCGCCTTTCCTTTTGATAGTAAGTAAAGTCATGCCTCTGGGCATGTCATGCGCAGTAATTCTGCCGCGTTTGGCTCCGGAGGCGTTTATGCTTTGAAGATTATCTGTTTTTTTATCAGCCATTCATAGCCTCCTTTGAGCTATTGTATCAGATAAATGCTGAACCGGAACTGGGAAAGCGCATCTAAACGCCTATATCATTTATCAATATCCCGCAGGCATCCTTAATAAAATGCCTGCACTTTATTTTTGAGAGCCTGTTCTCCCTGAAATATCTTCTGCCTTCCTCTGTAGCCAGATCACAACCTAATAACTCCCTGCAATTGATCGATCCATGCTTTTCGATAAATAATCTGCAGAATTCATTCACCCTGGCAAAGGTGTCTTCCTTGGCAGCGTCGTCATCCGCCTTGTCCTTGCCATATTTAAGACCGATTACCATGAGCGCGCCAGAAACAGCGCCGCAAGTCATGGAGCGGCGCGCAATGCCGCCTGCAAACGGGCAAGCTATACGATTGGATATATCGGCAGGGATACCAGCGTCTCCAGAGAATGCGGTAAACACCGCCTGGGAGCAGGAAAAACCAGAGTCAAATGCATTGAGAGCGTCATCAGTTTTCGACACAGCAACTGCCTCTCCAAATTACCTGTTAGCGAAATGATATTAAAAACCGGACCGTTTTCATCCTTTTGCGGCATTCCATAACAAATTGCTAACAAAGGGCTGGTGGACGGTAAGGGGATCGAACCCTCGGCCTCCACGTTGCGAACGTGGCGCTCTCCCAGCTGAGCTAACCGCCCTTATTGCCGCTATGATATGCTGCGCGTCAGGTCTTAAAGCTTTTTATTATAGCATTTTCAGGACCCATCTGCTCAAATCGGAACTCCTATTGTATTCAGCCTTCATAATTATATATTATATTACCCTATGGAAATGTTTATTCGTGACTACAGGGTCGGCGATTTCCCTCTTGTGTCGGGCGCGTTGACGGACAAAGACTATCAGCTTGTCGATAATGATATTCTGAATACCATAGACATTATCGAGCTGAGAGTGGATATGTTCTCGTCCCTGGATCATGCCCATGTCAAAAACGTCTTCAAGGAAGTGCGGGACAATTTCAACAAACCTATAATCGCAACGGTGCGCGATACTAAAGAAGGGGGCGAAAAAGAAGTCCCCGGGCGGCTTGAGATGTACAGGGCGATAACACCACTTTCAGATGTTGTTGATGTGGAGATCAGCGCGGAGGACATCTTCCCCGATATAAAGAAGCTCTGCAAATTATTCAAAAAGCTGTTGATCGGCTCGTATCACAATTTCGACGAAACACCCGGCCTGCCGGAACTTGGAGCTATTGTGGACAAAGGCTGCGCCACCGGGGCCGACATCATCAAAATCGCGGTTAAGGCGAACAGCCGTGATGATCTGATGGATATATTTTCGCTTGCCATGAACCACAGGGACAAGAAGCTTATCACTATCTCGATGGGCGAAAAAGGCCTGCCGTCGAGAATATTCACCCCGGTCATCGGCTCGCCCATAACGTACGGTTACATACATACACCTTCGGCCCCAGGCCAGTTCTCGGTTGCCGAAGTTATGGCCATCTTCAGAAAACTCAGGATCAGATAACATATCTTACTGCGGATTTACTCGCATAACATTCAGCTGCTCAGTTAAACCCGGAATTGTCACTGGAAAGAAATATTTATTGTAAACAATAGGATGTCCGTCATGAGTACCATCTCTCGTCCCGCCATGATTCGACAGGCTCACCAGCCGGCGCATAATATGGCATTAACGGGGTTATCAGTCAACTACGCGATATTATTGTAATAAGGCGGATACGATATCTCAGCGCCGGGACTTCGATATGGCTATTCATGACAGCCTTTCCGGTTTCTTATGACAATTTTGGGTTAAATTGATTCCCTGCATATTCGCCAATTAGTTATAATTTAAAATGCAATCAATTTTCAAATACTGGGTTCCCGTCCTATTGTGGATGGGTTTCATTTTTTGGATGTCAACAGATTCATTCTCTGCTGGAAATACTTCATCTGTAATAGCGCCTATTATACAGTTTCTATTGCCGGGATGCTCCCCTGCTACTATAGACATGATTCATGCGGGCATTCGAAAATGCGGGCATGTCGTCGAATATTTCATGCTTGGCGCGCTCTTATTTCGGGCCTTTCAGGGAGAAGCAAAAAAGAATAATTCCCTTCAACGGGCCATCCTCTCTCTTATCGTAACCGTTCTTTATGCAGCCAGTGATGAGTTTCATCAGTCATTTACAAGCGCCCGGAGCGCATCTCTGATTGATGTTGGGATCGATTCGGTGGGGGGGATGCTTGCCCAGATTGCATGCATTGCCCGGCTCTTCTTTAAGGGAAAAAGGCCCCGATGAGAAAAGCCTTACAACTTCAGTTTCTTTTTGTTGCCGACGACGACAATAATCATGTCTTCTTCGTTAAGATATTTTCCGGCCGCTTTCAGCACATCTTCTTTCGTTACCTTTAAGATATAATCCCTGTACTTTTCGATATAGTCGTCGCCCAGTTCATAAAATTCCATGGCAGTCAGAAAGCCTGCGACCTTCTGCCCGGTCTCAATCCGCCTCGGGAAGCTGCCTACAAGAAAATCCTTTGCGTCGCGCAGTTCTTCATCCGTAACACCCTCTGTCCTTATCCTGCGTATCTGCTCGATCGTCTCTTTGATGACAATGCCTGCCGCCTCATTTTTGGTCTGCACCCCGATCTCAAACCTGCCCGGATGCCTGTTGGCATAAAAAGAGCTGTAAATAGAATACGTAAGCCCCTTCTCACCACGGATGATCTTCATGAGCCTGGACGCAAATCCGCCCCCGCCGAGGACATAGTTCATGATCTGAACCGAATAATAGTCCGGATTACTGCGCGCTATGCCTGAATGTCCCATCATGATATTTGCCTGGGACACATCCATATCGATAATTTCTTTGCGTGGCTTGATGTTTTTTGAAGATGCGAATTGCGCGGACACTTTTGAAGCCGGCTTTTTGCCGGTCGCCTTCCACGACGCCAGATATTTTCTGATCAGTCCTGCGAGTTCGTCCCTGCCGAGATCTCCTACTACAACCAGTATGGAGTTATCAGGTCTGTACCAGGTTTCATGAAATTTGACCAGATCAAACCTGCTGATACCGCTTATGCTTTCTACGTCGCCCGTTACCTGCCTGCCATAGGAAAAATCGCCGAAGACCCTTTTCTGAAATTCCCTGCCCGCGATATAAGAAGGAGCTTCTTCCATCTTCTTCAGATAGCCGGTGAGCAAAGTCTTTCTCCTGATGAGTTCCCCGTCTGAAAATGACGGATGGAGCAGGATGTCGGATAAAATATCAAAGCCGGTCTCTATATCTTTTTTCAGGACAGACAGAGAGACAGTCGTGAAATCGTCATTAACCGATGTTTCCAGCGATCCGCCGATAAAGTCCATCTGGTGGCTGATATCGGTCGCCTTCCTCTTTGCCGTGCCTTCGAGCAGCATCTTGGCGGTCATATGGGCCGTGCCGGCCCTGTCCTTATCCTCCTGTAGCGGAGACGCTTTGATGAGCAGAGTGGCGCTCACAATGGGCAACTCATGCCTCTCGACATGAATTACAGTAAGGCCGCCTGCAAGACTGTCCTTTCTCATATCAAGGGCATCAGCCGCAAAAGGCATCGACAGCAATACAACTAATATGGCGCTTAACAGAATGATTGTCTTTTTCCTGTTTTCCACTCTATTTCCCCGCCTTCTTCGGGATGAGATACCCGGTGGTGCGGTTCTCTTCCGTCAGATATCTGCGCGCAGCCGCGCTGACCTGTTCGGCAGTCACGTTCCTGATACCCTCAAGATATTTATCCTTTAGTCTCCAGCCTCCGGCCATCTCGAACATTCCTGTGTAAAGCGCCTCGGAGTAGCTGGAATCCCTGGCGAATATAAAACCGGCTTCAGCCTGGTTTATTGCCTTGCGCAGCTCTTCAGTCGTCGGCGGTTTTGAGGCAATGAGCCTGATCTCATCTGTCAGGGCTTTTTCCACTTCCCTGATATCCTTGCCCGGCGCAACGGTGGCAGACAGCGCAAAAAGGAAAGGATCCCGGTTAAGGCCTTCATAGTATGCGTCGGCGTTAATGGCTATTTTTTTTTCATATACAAGGCTGCGGTACAGCCTTGTGCTCTTGCCGCCCGAAAGGATAGACGATAAAATATCCAGCGCAAAATGGTCTCTGTGCGGGAAGCTCGGCGCGTTGAAAACCATCACGACAGACTGCAACCTGGCAGCCTCGCTATCGAGTCTGACAGTCCTGGCTCCCTCCTTTAGAGGCTGGGTTGTCTCCGGACGCCTGATCCTGGCGCCCGCAGGAGGAATAGCTCCGAATTCCTTTTTGATCAGCGGCATAATCTCCGCAGGCTTCACATCTCCTGAAAGGATAACAAAGGCATTATCAGGAGAATAATATGCGCCGTAATAGCCGGCAAGATCATCCCTGCTGATGGAGGCAATCTCCTCCATCCAGCCTATCACAGGCCTGTAATAGGGATGCGGCCGCATTGCCGCAGCAGCGACTTTTTCATACAGAAGACGCTGCGGATCGTCTTCATATCGCATCCGCCGCTCCTCCATGATCACGCCGCGCTCGGCCTCTACATCGGCAGGTTGCAGCATGAGATTCTTCATCCTGTCGGCTTCAAGCGCTATTGATAATTTTATGGCGTCGGAAGGGATTTTCTGATAGTACATGGTGTAATTTCTGGTGGTGAAGGCGTTATCGATGCCGCCTTTTTTCTGCACAAGCAGGGAAAAGGTCTTTGAGCCGAACCTCGGGGTGCCCTTGAACATCATATGTTCAAGAAAATGGCTTATGCCCGATTTACCCGCCGGCTCATCGATGGAACCGACACGATACCATATCTGGAAATTGGCGATGGGAATGCGATGATCTTCAATAAACAGGATCCTGAGCCCGTTGTCGAGTTTGAATTCCTCTACTGCGGCAGAGGCGCTTAACGGCGCAAGTATAAGAAGGAATATAAACAACAGGCGCGCCGCCAAAGGAAATATACTATTCATTTTTCCAGACTTCGATCGCTATATCGGGACATACAGTCGCACATATGGCGCAACCGGTGCATCCTTCAGGATGGGCGGGAAAGGCCGGGTAGTAACCCTGTTCATTGAATTTTGTGCCGAGAGCAATAACCTTTTTCGGACATGCCTGAACACAATATCCGCATCCCTTGCATAATTCACGGTCTATTTCGATCTTCCCCGACGGGCCTTTTTTCGTTATATTGTCTTCCATCATTTCCTCCGTAATGTTACCCGCTTATTCTTCACTTTCATCAAACACCGGCAGCTTCGGGTTATCCGCCTTTTTCCTCCCCCTGGTCAAGAGAAGTCCGGAAGGCGTTGTATCCTTATTATAAGACTTTTGCCCGTTTCCAAGCATCTCTTCCGCATGGAGCAGTGACCTGTCGGTTATACTGCCTCCCAGCATGCGCGCCAGCTCTTCCTGTCTTGCAGCGCCGTCAACACGCGCAACGGAAACCCTGACACCGTTCTGCAAAAACTCCTTGTCTACCTTCAGATGATTATCCGCAAGCGCCGCGATCTGGGGAAGATGGGTAATACAGAGCGTCTGATAATCCCGCGCAAGACTGCCAAGCCGTGCGCCTACCCTCTGGGCAGTCACACCTCCTATGCCCGCGTCGACCTCGTCGAATATCAGCGTGCGGGCATTTGCTGAAAATCCCGCAGTCCTGCCGCTGCCTTTTTCAGACGGAGATATGCGTCCTCCGTCCTTCCCCATCTCGACACATTTAAGCCCCAGCATGATGCGGGAGAGTTCACCCCCGGAGGCAACCCTGACAAGAGGCCTCGGCGGCTCACCCGGATTTGCCGAAAAAAGAAATTCAATATCATCGTTTCCCGAAGCGCAGATTTCGTCCCTCTGCCTGATATCTATGATCAACTCGGCCTTCCGGAAGCCAAGCTCAGCCAGTTCCTTCCCGACAAGCCCCGACATCTTTTCCGCTGCAGCCCGTCTTTTTTTAGTAAGCGCGGACGCCGCAACAGATAGTCGCTCTGTCTTTTCGGCAAGCTCTTTTTCAAGACCCTCCATATGCTCTCCGGCATGTTCCAGTCCGCGCAGTTCGTCGCGGGCCCTTTCGCAATACTGCAGTATGGCCCCCATACCGTCGCCATATTTCTTTTCAAGTTTCCTTATCAGATCCAGCCGCTCTTCAACCGTAGTCAGCCTGTCCGGATCAATATCATAGGTTTCTTTAAGCTTTCTCAGCAGGCCGGATGCGTCTTCGACAAGGGGTATGGCGGACTGCAGGAGCGCAAGGGATTCTTCAGCCCCTCGGTCTATGCGGGACATATCCCGTACATTATTTACAATCCTTGAGAGCTGTTCCAGGGCAGAGCCCTCTGCGCCGTAAAGAAGACCATATGCGGTCTCAGCCGATTCCTTCAGCTTTCCGGCGTTCATCAGCACGGCCCGTTCCTCTTCAAGCGCATGTTTTTCCCCGGCAGTCAGGGCCGCCGAGTCTATTTCCGATATCTGGAACCGCAGGTATTCCATCCTCTGTTCGCGGTCGCGTATACTCGTTTTGATTGTGATAATCCTTCCCCTGAGTTCAAGCGCCGCATCGTAAAGAGAGCGGAATGACGATACATCATCAGACAACCCTCCGAAAGAGTCGACTATCTCCAGATGACTCTCCCTTTTCAGCAGCCCCTGATGTTCGTGCTGACCATGAATATCCACGAGTTCCCTGCCGACGGCTGCAATGGTCTGAAGGCTCACGGAAGTGTCGTTGATATAGGCGCGCCCCTTGCCCCTGGCCGGAAGCTGACGCCTGAGGATAAGACCGTCACTGCCGTCTATGCTCAAATCATCCAGCAGCCGGATATGGGCAGGATCGAAATATGCTTCGACCCTCGCTTCATCGCAGCCGCTCCTGATAAGGTCCTGCGACGCCTTTTCACCGAGCAGAAGGCCCAGCGCATCGACAATAATCGACTTGCCGGCCCCTGTCTCTCCTGTCAGGACATTGAACCCCTCCCCGAAAGAGATAGAAAGGTCGTCGATGATGGTAAAGTCCCTGATGCGCAGTTCGCGAAGCATTCGTTAAGTTTAAAAGGAAAAATGAATAAAAGTAAAATAAACCGGCAATCTTAATTAAAATAATTAGTATATCCGTCAGGGGCAGCCACTTCTCGTCACGCCAAAACTACGCAGAATATTATTTCACAACAGAAACAACAGAAGACCGCAGGACATCTATATTTTAAAATAGAAGACGGTATCCCTGCGCCGTGACTTCGCATTGGCCGCCCCTGACGGTTCTTTACGTTCACTAATAACTATATCTGGTATTAATATCCGAATAATCCAACTTGACGTCGCCGCTTGTGAAACATGGCGAGACGAGAAATGTGTATTTCTTACAGAAATAAGTCGGCCGTAATGGGCATTCATATCGATGTCCCGGCGCAGGATACCATTTTCAATTTGAGAATAGAATATCAAGCGGTTACCTGTTGATCACGTTTATGTGACATGCTGCGTAGTTTCGGCAGGACGAGAGATGGATGCCTATTACTGATATAACATTGCCTATATCAGCCCTTTGAAATCCTCATCGTTCACAGGCCCCAACGCCGTAAGGCTGATCTTGCCGCTGCCGGTGAGCCTGACGGCCAAATCCCTGGATTCATCAAGGGTTACCGCTTCTATCCTTTTCATCATCTCCTGCTGGGAGAAATGCCTTCTGAAATAGATCTCCTGCCGCGCATTGCTCTGCATCTTGCTGCTTACCGATTCCATGGCAAGCACAAGATTCCCCTTGAGCTGGTCCTTGGCGCGCCGCAGTTCGGCCTCGTCAATCGTCTGATGAAGCCCGGTTAGCTCCTTTAGAATGAGTTCAGCTACAGCAGCCGCCTTCTTGCGGCCGGTGCCTGCATAAACCACCCAGGATCCGGCGTCGAGATACGAAGCCAAATACGAATATATGCTGTATGCATAGCCCTTTTTCTCCCTGACCTCCTGATAGAGTCTCGAACTGACGCTGGCCCCCAGTATCGTATTAAGCAGAGACAGGGCATAGCGTTCACGATTCGAATAATGAAGGCCCTCCAGACCAATGCAGATATGAGCCTCCGACGAGTCTCTGGTATGAATGTCCATACGCTTTATGAACTCCGGCTGCGCGGACGCCCTGGGTTCAGAACCGCTGCTGAGGCTGCCGAAAGACTGATTGAGAAGGTTGACAACATAGTCCGCCTCAAAATTGCCGCCGCATGAAATCACCGTGTCGGCAGTGCCATAATACTTCCCGATATGAGACATGAGATCGTCCCTGGTAAAGGCCTTGACTGTCTCGCGACTTCCGAGCACCGGCTGCCCCAGCCCTGTCTCTCCCCATACCGTCTTACTGAAGAGATCATGCACATAGTCATCGGGAGTGTCCTCGACCATCTTTATCTCTTCCTTGATCACACCCTTTTCCTTTTCCATCTCATCTGCGGGCACAGTGGAATGAAGAAATATATCGGTCAGCAGTTCGACGCCGTGATCGACATATTCGTCAAGCACCTTTACATAGAAAGCTGTCTGCTCTCTCGAAGTGAAGGCGTTAATATCGCCGCCCAGACTGTCGATATCTACGGCAATATCCCTGGCAGTGCGCTTTTCCGTGCCTTTGAAAAGCATGTGCTCAAGAAAATGCGCGATGCCGCTCTGTTCGGCTGTCTCATGTCGCGAGCCGATCTTCACCCATATGCCGATGATAAAGGCGCGGGAGCTCTTGACCTGTTCCATTACAACGGGTATGCCATTTTCAAGAAATTTTCTAGTAAACATAAGTCTCCGGTAGGCTGTAAATCTGAATAAGGGAATAATAAACGGGCATGGCCCAATAGAGGTCAGGCCCGTTAACCATTATGCTTGAGTTAATTACCCTGTGTCTCTTTCATTGCCTCTTTACGGCTGAGCCTGATCCTTCCCTGGTTGTCTATCTCAATAACCTTGACCATGATCTCATCCCCAAGATTCAGCTCATCAGTGACCTTGGCTATCCTCTTGTCGGATATCTGGGAAATATGGAGCAGACCGTCCGTGCCGGGCATTATCTCCACAAAGGCGCCAAAGTCGGCGATCCTGACAACCTTTCCCTTATAGATCTTGTTCAATTCCGCCTCGGCCACAATGCCGTTGATTATTTCTATGGCCTTTTTGGCCGATTCTTCATCTGCGGATGCGATGTTTATCGCCCCGCTGTCATCTATATCTATCTTGCATCCGGTCTGCTCGACAATGCCGCGAATTACTTTGCCGCCGCTGCCGATGACCTCCCTTATCTTGTCTGGTTTGATATGCACCGTGTAAATCCTCGGCGCATGCGGCGAGAGGTTCTCCCTGACCGCAGGCAATGCCTCGGCCATTTTCCCTAAGATATGCATCCGGCCTTTTTTGGCCTGCGCAAGCGCGCTTTCGAGAATCTCACTGCTGACACCGCCGCATTTCAGATCCATCTGAAAGGCGGTAATGCCCTTTGCTGTCCCTGCAACCTTGAAATCCATATCGCCGAGATGATCCTCAAGCCCGAGGATATCGGTCAGCACAACAACCTTGTCGTCTTCCTTTATCAGGCCCATGGCAATACCCGCCACCGGCGCGCTGATCGGAACACCTGCGTCCATGAGTGAAAGAGTTGCGCCGCAAACAGTCGCCATTGAGGATGAACCGTTCGATTCGAGGATGTCCGACACGAGCCTGATCGTATAAGGAAAGACCTCGCTCGATGGAAGAACATATTTTATCGCCCGCTCCGCAAGGGCGCCATGCCCTATCTCGCGTCTGCCGGGTGAACGCAGCGGCTTGACCTCGCCCACGCTAAACGGGGGAAAGTTGTAATGCAGCATGAATTTCTTGTATGTCTCCCCATCAAGGGAATCAATCTTCTGCTCGTCATCTGCGGTGCCCAGCGTAGTTGCGACCAGCGCCTGCGTCTCGCCCCTGATGAAAAGGGCTGAGCCATGTGCCCTTGGAAGCAGACCCGTGTGGCATGATATCTGCCTTATCTCATCAGTCCTTCTGCCGTCGGCCCTTACACCTTCATTTATAATGGTATTTCTGACTATCTCGTTTTCGTAGCCGTCGAAGATGTTTGCGATCGCCCTGGTGAGATCACTCTCTGCGTTGCCCCTGAAGCGCGTGGCGTTCTCCGGAGTATTGAAATGTTTGACAGTCTCAGCGAGAATAACATCCAGCGCGCCCTGGCGTTCATGCTTGCCGGGAATACGAATTGCCTCCTGAATCCTGCCTGACACATACTGCCTGACCGCTGAAGTCAGTTCAGGATATTCCTCAACAGGAGAGAGCGGCCTCTTTTCCTTGCCCACCTTTTCCCTGAGTTCTTCCTGAAGGGCTACTATCTTCACGATCTCCCGATGCGCAAAAGCTATGGCCTCCAGCAGGGCCTCTTCCGAAATCTCGGATCCTCCGCCTTCGACCATGATCACTGCGTCTCTGGTGCCTGCCACAACCAGGTTGAGCTCCAGGGCTTCGGACTCCGTAACATCCGGATTGATGACCAATTCGCCTTCAATCTTTCCGACCCTGACCGCGCCTACAGGGCCGCCAAAGGGTATGTTAGAGATATGAATTGCCGCGGATATACCGATAATACCGAGCATATCCGAGATATTTTCGTTTCCATAGGAAAGAACCGACGCTATGCCCTGGGTCTCACAATAAAAACCGTCAGGGAACAGCGGCCGCATGGGACGGTCTATCAGGCGGGAAGTCAGCACCTCTTTTTCAGAAGGCTTACCCTCGCGCTTGAAAAAGCCGCCGGGTATCTTGCCCGCAGCATATGTTTTTTCCTGATAATCTATTGTCAGCGGGAAAAAATCGAGTCCTTCTCTTGCGGTTTTACTTGCTACTGCCGTGGCGAGAACAATAGTGTCGCCATACTTTACTACAACTGATCCATCGGACTGCCTTGCCATCTGTCCTGTCTCGATGATCAGCCTTTTGCCTTTGATCTCCATCTCTACACTTGTCATTTAACTCCTTTTCTATCTCCCAATTATGTGCTTTAATACAGTTCCGTGTAGTGAATGAGAATACTACTTCCTAAGGCCGAGACGCCCAAGAACAGCGGCATAGCGGGCTTTATCTGAGTTTTTCAGGTAACTGATATGCTTCTTCCTCTTGGCGACAAGTTTCAAAAGACCTCTCCTCGAATGATGATCCTTCGAGTGGATTTTGAAATGCTCGGTCAGATAATTGATCCTCTCGCTGAGAAGAGCTATCTGCACCTCCGCAGAACCCGTATCCGTGTCATGGATTTTGTAAGAATCAATGATCTCTTTCTTCTTTTGCGTATCAAACATGCTCTCACCACCTTCCTCTGCTATATACTCATTAACAACGGAGTCTGATAACTGCCCGGAATCCAGCAGTTTTTTAGATAAATAGAGTAACATATGCGGGATTACCCTGTAAAGCCGGGTCCGCCGCCTTGAATCGGCCTGTCCCCATCAGGTATTATGAGATTCACTTTGTATTTCAGGGAGGTTTATGTGAGCGACTCAATAAGGGTCAGGTTCGCGCCGAGCCCGACCGGCCATCTGCATATAGGCGGAGCGAGGACAGCCCTCTTCAACTGGCTGTTTGCGAGAAACAATAAAGGAACATTCATATTAAGGATAGAAGACACCGACACGTCCCGGTCCACGGATGAATATATCGAAGCCATCCTTCTGGGCATGAAGTGGCTCGGTCTCGACTGGGACGAAGGCCCGTTCAGACAGACCGGCAGATTCGACATATACAGAAGCTATGTCGATCGCCTGCTGGCTGAAGGCAAGGCGTATCGCTGCTATTGCACACCTGAAGAACTTGAGCAGAGGCGGGAGCAGGCGCTCTCAGAGGGAAGAACACCTCAATACGACGGGAGATGCAGGAACCTCACCGAAGCCCCTGCGGACAAGCCCTTTGCCGTGCGTTTCAAGATGCCGCAGGAAGGTGTGACTGTAGTCGACGACATGATCAAGGGCAGGATCGAGTTCGAAAACAGCCTTCTCGAAGACATGGTGATCCTCCGCTCCGACGGAACACCGACTTATAATTTTGTCGTTGTCGTGGATGACATCGATATGAAGATAACCCATGTGATCAGGGGCGACGACCATGTAAACAACACACCGAAACAGCTCCACATCTACCACGCCTTCGGCTGGGAGCCGCCCAGGTTCGGCCATCTGCCCATGATACTCGGCGCGGACAAGGCGAGACTCAGCAAGAGGCATGGCGCCACATCGGTTATGGCATACAAAGATATGGGATACCTGCCGGAGGCGCTGATGAATTATCTTGTGCGGCTCGGATGGTCTCACGGCGATCAGGAGGTCTTTACCCGCGACGAACTTGTCAAATACTTTTCTTTTGAGAATGTGGGATCGTCCGCCGCAGTGTTCAACCCCGAAAAACTGATTTGGCTAAACAGCCAATACATAATGAACACGCCTCCCGAAAAACTGGCGGAACTCGTCATGCCGTTCCTCGAAAAGACCAGGCTGATCCCCGAAGGGCATTTCCTTGATATGCAGTGGCTCTCGAAGGCGGTTCTCACCCTGCGTGAACGCGCAAGGACACTGGTAGAACTGGCCCACTCGATGACATATTATATTGCGGACGAGATAGTAATGGACCAGAAGGCAAAAGATAAGTTCATGAAACCTGAAGGCCTGAAGCTGCTTGCGGAACTGAGGGACGAACTTGCCGGACTTGCGGAATTCGGCTTTTCAGAAATCGAAAAGGCGTTTGCCTCAGTAGTCGAAAAGAACGGGGTCAAACTCGGAGCCCTGGCTCAGCCCGCAAGGGTCGCAATAACCGGGGGGACCGCCAGCCCCGGCATATACGAAGTATTCGAGATAGTAGGGAAGGACCGCGTATTAAAACGTCTTGACAAGGCAATCGGAGGTGGATAGATGGCGCTGAAAAAAGAACTGCTCGACATACTCGCATGCCCTAAATGCAAGGGCGCTCTGGAATACAATGAGAGCGAAAACTACCTGGCATGCTATGCCTGCAAGCTCAAATATCCCATAAAAGACGACATCCCGGTCATGCTGATCGACGAGGCGGAAAAAATCGAGAGCTCCTAACATTTCCTCTCGATATCCCTTAGGGGCGCCTTTTGTGGGCCCATATTCTATTCACGAGCAGTCGCAAGACCTGCGCCTGCAATGACGGAGATCGCGGTTGACCAGGCCCTGCTATTCCTTATAATTAATGATTGAGCGCTATGCGTTTACCGCATCGATTACCTGTCCGTTCATGCTGCCTTCCAGCGCACTCACATAAGCCCTTGCAACCACCTCGACAGGTGTTCCAATAGAAGGATCCATTTTGAAGGCTTTAAGCGTATCGATCACCCAGTTGGGACTTACCACGTTTATTCGTATGCCGCGAGGCATTTCGAGCGCAGCGGCCCTGCCAAAGCCTTCCAGCCCCGAATTTACCAGGCTGATCGCGGCAGATCCCTTCATGGGCTTGCGGCTAAGTATACCGCTTGTAAGAATGAAAACTCCGTTGTCATTAACATAGTCCAGACCCACTCGAACAACATTCACCTGTCCCATCATTTTGTTTCCGCAGCCCAGCGCAAAATCCGCATCAGTAAGCNTCGGGAGAGGGCCGAATGTTGCAAGGCCGGCTGCTGAGATTACCGCATCGACACGACCCGTAAGCTGGAACATTTGGGCAATAGAAGCTTTGTCAGCCAGGTCTACCGTAATCGCCGACCTGGTTCCGCTCACCTTTATTACCTCATGCCGGTCGTCAATAGCCTCTATAATCGCCATTCCTATTGTCCCGGTTGCCCCTATAACTATTACCCTCATAATTGCCCTCCTGACAGGAATATTGAGTGAAACCAGTCTCTATAAATTCATTATAGCCGGATAGCTCAACTACCCGAAGGAATTTCGCGACGGGATTTGCCACCAAGGCAATAGTAAGTATAATTTACATAGACGCAAAATAACATGAATGAGGAGCAATGAACATGATTGAATGGGATAAAAGTATGTCTGTAGGCATTAAGGAGTTCGATACACATCACAAACGGATAATCGCTCTGATCAATGAGCTTGACAGCCTGAAGGACACGGAGAATGCCCGGAAAACCTCCTAAGACGCGCTTTCGCAGCTTTCAAGTTATTGCTCTTACCACTTCTCTGCCGAAGAATCCGCCATGTCTATCTTCAAATACCCGGATGTTATCTCCCACAAGGGCGAGCATCAGGCTTTCATCGCAAAGTTATTTGAGCTGGCCGGTGAGATAAATACGGGCAAAAAGGCTGTAAACAGGGAATTGTCAGACTTTCTGTGGAGTTGGTTCCAGGACCATATACTTGTAATAGATAAAAAATATTCGGATGCGCTACTCGCTACGGGTATGGACTGACGCCCCTGCCATGGTGAGCCTGTCGAACCATGATCCTGCCGGTTTCAAACACTGCTGGAATACTCTTTGGTATTATGTTATTATATTATCTATAGGTATGACCATCAGAGGAGGAATATATGTCACTGGTCAAAACATCCATTTCCATTCCCGAAGAGCTGCTTTCCGAAGCCCGTGCTTCGTCTGATAACCTTAGCTCCCTGATTACCGTTGCGCTTCGTGAGTATATGAGGCAGAAAAAGGTTGAAAAGGCGATCTCAAGCTTCGGGAGCTGGGAGCAGCGGGAACAGGAGAGCGTGGAGCTCGTGAACGAGATCAGGAAAACGCGGAAGAGGAGCTATGCGTCGCGTAGTAATTGATTCCGACGTTGCCATAGACTACCTCAGAGGCAAAGAATATGCGCTCAAGCTGCTGAAGAAACTCTGGCGCAGTGATGCCGCCTTTCTCAGCGCAACAACACTTTTTGAATTATACGCAGGCATGCGTGATTCTGAAAAAGAATTTACGGAAGACTTCATCCGGGCGTGCAATATTTTACCCATCACTACGCAGATATCCAGGGTTGCCGGTGATCTCTACCGGGCGCAGCGAAAACAGGGGGAAACTCTCGACGCCATAGATTGTATTAATCACGCAGTCGCCATTGTTCATGATTTACATCTCGCAACACGTAATGTTTCTCATTATCCAAACTGCGACAGACTGCTCGAAATCGAACCATCGCATGCGCCATGAATGGCTTTGCTCCTGTGGAACATCGTGCCGGGCAAACCGGTACGTTGACTGCCATAGATAGGGGCACGTTGCAACGTGCCCCTACAATTCCCACAGGACTCGGTCCCGGGTGGGACTCCCACAACCCCACACGCGATCCACCTGTTCCCAGGCGTCCTACGGCCGGGAGATTCACCGTGTTTCCGGAACCCGTGCATATTTTACCACAAGTTAATGTAGGGCGCGATGCGCATTTGGCGGGCGCTGTCAGAGCGTTTCTCCCTTCAGCCCGTTTTCAGACGTTACCGTCTTCTTTGAAATCAACGCACAGTATATATTTGTTCCTCTCCCTGTCCCTGAAGACGAACGCTACCGTTCTGCATATATTCCCGGTAGCCAGTGAAATATAGCGGGCCGTCGTATATCTATTCAACCCTGTATTAAGTATCGGATATATATATTCCTTCATGGACTGGTCGTCTCTCTTTTGAGCGGGCTGAAAGAGTTTGTGGCGCTTCGCGAAAAGTTCGGAGTCGATTATTGTATCGGTTATCTGGAACCCCCGATCATCGACAATATAAAGGGCCTCGACAAAGCGGTTCTCCCTGAGAATATCTCTAAGCCTGTCCTCACAATCTATGAGTGCAGAAGAAGAAAGTCCGTTTACTATCTTTTTAATGATCCCTGCATACAGCCCCTGCCTCTGCCGGCATTCCCTCATCTTATTAACCTCTTTGTCCTTATACCGGGCCGCTATACCGATGATCTTTTCCCGGAGCAGACCGTCTCGGATTACCGTATCCGCCTCGCCGGGCTTCGCAAAATAGTAGCCCTGAAACAAATCCGCTCCAAGTTCCAGACATTGGAGGACTTCCTCTTCGGTCTCAACTCCTTCAGCGACAACTATTGCGCCTATATTGCGGGCCATATTTGTAATGGACCTGAATACCTCCTGCTTGTGATAACTGAGATGGATATTTTTCAGCGCTTCCCTGTCAATCTTGAGGACATCGGGTTTGATCAGGGATATCCGGTCCAGATTCGAGTATCCTGCCCCTATATCGTCAAGGGCTATAATGAAGCCGTAATCGCGGTAGGTCCTCACGAACTTCTTCAGGGCTGTTATATCCCGCACCTTTGACTCGACTATCTCTATGACTATATTTGACGGATCAAGACGCAGCTCTGATACAAGACCCATCAAATGTCCGGAACCGCAGGCGCCTTCATCCAGCAGGGAAGCCTCGAAGTTCATGAAAACAAGGCTCCTTTTATCATGAGCATGAATTTTTTCCAGAAAATTACGGAGTGTATTTTCCCTGCACAATCTGTCCAGTTCCAGCAAACAACCACTTTCACGCGCAGAGTCGAAAAGGATGTCGGGAGCTATCAGTCTATCCCCGTCCGGGGCAAGCCCCCGGCTCAGGCCCTCGAAACCCACAACATCCATCTTCCTTATGGAGACGATCGGCTGGAAACGTGTCAACAGCCTCACCTGCCGCATTATTGAGGACGCCTGCGCGCCGGTTTCGCACAGTGCGGTTTCGCTCTTATCGTTATCTTTCATTATATTCAAGCCGCCTTTCTTTCCGGCGCAAGGAGTTTCGACAGATTGATATCCGCCCCCAGAACGCCGATAGTCCTGCCTCTCTCATCCTTTATCAAGGATGAAATGGTGAAACAGAAACTGTCTGTTGCCTCCGACCGATATAGGTCAGTGATATGCGGCTTCCCTGACGCCATTACGCCCGTAAACCACGGCCTTGACGACCAGTCCATGCCCAAACCAGTTGAGCCGTACTTTGCCTCAAAGCCGGCCGGGGCAATGTTTTTTGTGATTTGGCGGCCGCTTGTGTCTGTAACATACAGCAGTTCCATAAAGGGATGCCGGGTTATAGCATTATTCAGATAAGATTCCTGCCTGAAGCTGAACATCGAAATAATCTCCGGCGCCTTGGATATGTCACGCACAATGCCGCAGGCTTCACGGTGTATGAAGAGACGGAATTTCCAGCCTGCGGAGAAAAGGTCCTCTGCTGTGCAGGACAGCTTCTTTATCCCTGTCATGATCCTGCCGGACATCTTTTCGGTCTCATGCGCAATTTCCGATGTCTTTTCGATATTCCTCGCCACCTCTTCCGAAGAGACATGCTGCTGCTTTATGGCCGCAGCGATCAACGTGATCTGGTCCTGCACAATATGCGACTTTTCGTCTATATCATGAAGAAGGTTGCCGATATCGCTGAAACTGCAAACTGCGAGTGAAACCTGTCTGGATGTATCGGACATCGATTTAACTGTGTCATCAGTCTCACTGCTGACAGACATGACCGTAGCCGAAATATCGCCGGTGGAATTGATCGTCTTTTCGGCGAGTTTTCTTACCTCATCGGCCACTACAGAAAAACAGAGACCCTGTTCGCCGGCCCGCGCAGCCTCAATCGCGGCATTCAGCGCCAGAAGGCTTGTTTGGTCGGCGATATCCTTTATAACGGATGTAATCCCGGAGATCTCCTCGGTTTTGGAGCTCAACCTCGCCATCATTCCCTCCAGATCGCTCACACTGGCGGTCGCGTCGCCCGCAGTCTGCATTGCTTCTAGGGCGGCCTTCCTGCCCCTTGTCGTCACATCCATTGTCTCGGCGGATGTCGCAGCTGCAAAACTCGCGTTATGCGCGATAGCGTTGATAGTCTGGGACATCTGTTCTGCGGCAGCAGCTATCCGGGTTGCCTGATCCGCCTGTTCTCTGGCCCCTTCGGCGGTCCTTTCAGAACTCATCTCAAGCGTATCCACAATCGCCACAACCGAATTGGCGGACAGCAGGATCCCATTAATCATCTTATTGAGAGAATGGATCATCCTGTTCAGATCTTCAGCCAGCCAGCCGATCTCACCGTTTCCTTCCAACTGTATCGTATTCCTGAGATCGCCGTCGGCGATTTTGTTAACCTGGTTCTGCAGGCTTTTCAAGGGTCTTAAAAAAACTGCCATTGTCAACGAGACCAGCGCCCCGCTCAGTATGCAGCCTGCGATCCCAACGCCGATTAAAACGGCTTCGACTGTCACGCTTGCCTGCATAAGTCGATCTGTGAAAAAGGCCGTAACAATATTCAGCGTTACGACAACAGCGAAAATAATAAGCAAAAGCTTTTTTGTGATTGACATAATCCCCCCCCTGGAGTCATATTCCTTTGTTTTGTGATAATTTGCATATATGGCGCCAGAGAAAATATGATGCTTCGATCGTACAAATACATGCCGGTTAAGCGCATGCAGGGCGGCTTTTAGGGCGAAACAGCTGGATATGCGGATTACTTTACCCTGTTGAATTTAGGGTCTTGTCCTACAAAAAAAGTAGGACAAAATTGTAGATATTACAAATATGTCACCTGTTCAGCCTATGCAAATCCGAGGGAGCATCCGCGACGCAACACATCCGGGGTAAACGACTGATCAGCTATTTGTGTTCCGCTGAATGAGGTTTATGATCCAGATGGATACCAGCCCTCGCAAGTCCGATTGTATAGACCGATTCGCGCTCTATCCTCTGCGAGACGACAAGGCTTATGGTTGTGGCGAATATCAGCGGCAGAATGATATGGTAATCGCCGGTCATTTCGAACATCACTATGATGGCGGTCCAGGGCGCATGTATGGCGCCCGCAAGCATTGCAGCCATACCGACAAGAGCGAAGGCTGATGGTTCGAGATTAAGCGCGGGGAATAACTCCTGGACCACAACGCCGTATGCCGCCCCGAGCATTGCGCCGATGAAGAGCGCGGGCGCAAACACCCCGCCGAAGAAACCTCCTCCGAGGCAAATAGGGGTCAGTAACAGTTTGGCCACAAATAGTCCGATAAGCGCTAGCAGCGGAGGCATCGCGCCTTTGAGCACATCCCCGATGGTCGCATACCCGAAGCCCAAGACCTCGGGAAGCCAGATGGCGACTACCCCGAGAATAAACCCGGCAGCGACGGGCTTAACCAGTCGCGGCACATTCCATTTATCAAAACGGTCTTTCATTACATGGATCATGCGCGCATAGAAAGCGGCTATGGGGCCGGTTATCAGTCCGAGCGCAAAATACAGGGGCAGCTCCCAAAGGGAGTTATATGTGTAGTGCGGCACGTGGAAAGCGGGCTCTCTGCCCAAGACAGCCTGTGTGAATACGGCAGAAGCCACTGCAGCCAGAGCAAGGAAACCGAAAGCCCGTCCTCCAAGACTTCCGAGGATTACTTCCATTGCGAAGAACACGCCTGCAATCGGCGCATTAAAGGCCGCAGCTATTCCACCTGCAGCCCCGGCTGCTGTCAGCGCGCGGATGCGCTCAGGGGGCAACTGAATTATCTGTCCGATCATTGAACCGAAGTTGGACCCTATCTGCACCGAGGGGTCTTCGGGACCGACCGATGCTCCTGAGCCTATGGACAGTATAGAAGCGAAAATACGCGCAGGAGCCCGTTTGTAACGAAGCCTGCCGTTTTCAAGCGCAACCGACCTCTTGATTTCAGCCACGCCGGCGAATTTTTCTTTATGTATATAGATGGAATAACGGGCCAGCAATCCCACCACCAGCCCCCCGAGGCACGGAATCAATACGATCGTCCAGGCCCCAAACTGTGAAATTTCAGCGCCAATAACGCCAAAATAGAATTCATGCGTCAGATTGATAAGCCGGCCGAAAAGCCAGACACCTATTCCGCTGCCAAGACCGACCAGCACGGCTACAATAGCAAGAATAGCAGATTCAGAAGGCTTTAAACTGACAATAAATTTCTGCAAAGCGTCTTTCAGCCGGGCTGACAGAGCTATTGCCTTCAATTTATTTCCTTTCCCCTGGCCACCACCCTCTGCCTTGCAAGTTCGACAAACCCATAAATCTTGATATCTACAAGGTCGCCCTTTTTACGATATGCCTCTATGGTTTCATACGCGGACGACAGCGGGACTTTAATCAGCTCGATATCCTCTGTTTCATCAATAGGATATTTTTCCCTCATTTCCTGCGGAGCGGGCCGGACATCTGTTGCAATATAGACAGTCAGCATCTCTGTAGACAGACCAATTGATATAGGCCCTTCTGCCATAAAATACAGAGTGTCGCTCATGTACCCGGTTTCTTCAACCAGTTCGCGTTTTGCGGCCGTAAGGAGGTCCTCACCCTTATCGTTCAGTCCTGCGGGGAATTCTATGACAAAACAGTTCATGGTGGGCCTGAACTGACGTATCAGCAACAGGTCGCCATCGCAGGTAACAGGGATAATGGCGACTATCCCGTTGCAGTTGAGCCTTTCGACTGCTTCCCATTTCCGCTGCCCGCCCCTTTTATCTTTATATTCGAGCAGTACGGTCCTGATAAAGCGACCCTCCCAAACGGTCTCCTTGCCTATCAGCGTATATCGTCTTTTCTCCGGCATACAGGCTTCAGGCCCTCCCGGCATCTGCTATCCCGGAGGCCAATGCATCGCCCTGCCGCCGAGCAGATGAAAGTGGATGTGAAAGACAGACTGGCCGCTCTCGGAGTTACAGTTGGCAAGCAGCCTGAATCCCCTCTCGGCAATACCCTTATCACGAGCAATATTGTTGGCTGCCTTCACTATCCTGCCGAACAGATTCAGGTCTTCATCTCCCGCGTCAAGCAGCGTGGCGATATGCTTTTTGGGGATTATAAGGATATGGACAGGCGCCTGCGGACTCAAATCCTCAAACGCGAGCACAGCGTCGTCTTCGTATACAACTTTTGCCGGTATTTTCTTTTCCGCAATTTTGCAAAATATACAGTCGGACATATCTCCTCCCGAAAACCTCAGACGTTACTTTTCTATCTTCGTAAAAAAGCAGGTCCTGTTACCTGTATGACAAGCTCCCTTGCCGTGCTGTATCACCTTTACAAGGAGCGTATCGGCGTCGCAGTCATAAAACATCTCTTTAACCTCCTGCACATCGCCGGACGTCCCGCCCTTCTTCCAGAACTCCTGTCTCGACCTCGACCAGAAATGCGTAAACCCCGAATCCAGCGTCATCCCGAGCGAAGCCTCGTTCATATAAGCCATCATCAACACATCGCCGTTTTCCACGTCCTGGACAATAGCCGGTATCAGTCCCTTTTCGTCATATTTCAGTTGAGGCAGCATATTCCCTCCATATGTATTAGCAGTCTTGATACTGAAGCCGGGGCACAGGGCATCAAAAGATCCCACATCCCTGATACTGCATGCCTATAATACCATTAACCCGTTCGGTCAAGGCAATTTCACCGGCCCTGCCGGAAACCGATGAAACGATCATGGAGAACGAATCGGAGCTTCATCGCTATGGTATAATTAAGATAAATTCACTCATTTTGCAAGTCAGGGGATAAATGCGCGGTTGTGAATATCAGGAGAAATATGCGATTGAACAACGCTATGACGCTTATTTGTAAAGCAGCCGTCGTCCTTTTTTTTGCGTCCGCTTTTTTATACGTTCCCGTCCGGGGAGACGCCTCGGATATAACGACAATAACTTTCAGGCAGGTAAACAGGGATATTATAGTTAACGCCTCTCTCCAGTTCGACCAGAAGATAATCGACGACCTTAATGCCGGTCTGTCCAAGGAGATCATATATACCGTCGACCTTATAAGAAACCGCAATCTCCTGCCGAATGAACCAATTAAGGGCACGGTAGTCGTAAAATCGCTCTATAGCAACCCAATCAAGAGGGAATATGTCGGCACAGTTCTTTGGGACCAGAGGAAAACCGACAAGAGGTTCAAGGATATCAGTTCCATGATAGCCTGGGGAGGCGACCTGCAGGTCAGTCTTGCCGATATCGATATGGATAATGAAAGCGAATATTTCATAAGGGTTTCGGCTGAATCGCGTATATTTGCGTTGCCCTCAGTTGTTGATCTCCTGTTCTTCTTTCTGCCCAAGACGGAACTCAGCTCCGTCAAAGAGACGAATCTGTTCAGGCTCAATACGCAGCAGGGAGCTAAATGAATATACTGAGACCTCTGCTGATAACCCTGGGACTGATAATCGGCCTGGTCCTGGTTACCGCATTGCAGGTCCACTTCATTAAACTCAAAAGCCTGGACGCCATAACACGCTTTCTGCTGGCCGGACTGCTTACCGTCAATATAGCTCTCCTGCTCACGCTTGTTTTTTTTGTTGGTAAAAACCTCTACAGGCTCTTCATGGATATGCGCCACAAAGCCCCCGGCTACAAGTTCAGGACAAAGCTGGTCACCATATTTGTAACGCTGATTATGATCCCTTCATTGTTTCTCTTTCTCGCCGCAAGCGGCCTGGCGACCGATTATTTCAACCGCCTCTTTTCTCCCCAGCTGAATGAGCCTGTCAGCACGGCAGTCGATCTTGCCAGGTCTTTTTATGATTACGAAAGAGAGCGCGTTCTGCTTGCAGCCCGCCATGCGGCAAAAGGATCTTATGTCTCGTCACCCGGGATATTCATCAACAGGCTCTCCGACCCGCCGGCTAATGCAACCGACTTATTGAAAGAGGGGTTCAGGGGCATTGAAGGCGCTGAGGTGATCTCCCGGTCCCAGGGAGATATTATCAGGGCAGTGGTCCCGGCAGGAAAGGGCGTTATTATAGCCGAAATCGTCCTGCCTCCGGAAATGTCCAGGCGGGCCGAAAAACTGCGTATGACGCATGAGGACCATCTTAAACGCGTTCATCTCAAGACGCCGCTGAACCTGAACTTTATCCTCCTGCTCGGGTTCCTGACCCTGATAATGGTGTTCAGCGCGCTATGGTTCGCGCTTAAGATATCCAGGGATATTACTACACCTATACAGGGGCTGGCGGAGGCGACGGAAAAGATAGCTGCCGGAGACCTGAACATACAGGTGCAGGTCACAAGCAGGGATGAAATAGGCACCTTCGTCAATTCCTTCAACCAGATGGTCACGCAGCTGAAGGAAAGCAAGCTGTCGCTCGAACGGGCCTATCTTGAATCAGACACGCGCAGGTTGTACCTGGAAAACATACTGCAGAATATCACTTCCGGAGTCCTCTTCCTCGACAACAACGGACAGATACTCACCTCCAACAGGGCCGCCCGCGAGATGCTGGGGCTCGAAGAAGACAAGGTCGCGGGCATGGACTACCGGAAACTTATAACCCTGTTCCGTTCCGATGATCTCATGCATATGATGCGCGACATGGAGGGACAGGATATACGGGAAATAAAGCGCGAGATAAAGGTGAATCAGGGCGGCGGGCTCAAGACCTTCAGGATCACAATAACAGGAATCAGGGAATCATATTCCTCTTCCGCCCTGGGGATGCTGGTGGTTTTTGACGACCTGACCGATATCATCAAGGCGCAGAAATCCGAGGCCTGGCAGGAGGTCGCCCGCAGGATCACCCATGAAATCAAGAACCCCCTTACCCCCATAAGGCTCTCTACCGAAAGACTTATGCGGAAATGGAAGAACAGGGATGAAGACTTCGGGGCGGTTTTCGAGAAATCGACTCAAACCATTATTAATGAAGTCGACAGCCTTAGACGCCTTGTCGACATATTCTCGAAATACGGCCGCATGCCTGAAATAGCGCCGGCCCCGGCCGATCCGGCGGAACTGGTCGAGTCAGTCGTCAATCTTTACAGGGGATACTGGGAAGTAAAAATAGAAGTCGTCTCCGAAGCCGGAATCCCGAAAGTCGTCATCGACTTTGAACAACTTAAACGCGCAATGATCAATATAATGGACAACGCGATAGAGGCAATGAAGCAGAACGGCCTTATCACCATTTCAATCGGCAGCTCCGCCGGCAATGTCTTTATCAGCATCGCCGACAACGGGCCCGGGATACCGGACGAGGAAAAGGAGAGCCTTTTCCTGCCGCACTTCTCGAAAAGAAAGGGTGGCACCGGGCTGGGCCTCGCGATTGCCAACAAAATAGTTACGGATCATGGCGGACGTATAATAATCAGGGATAATAATCCTGCAGGCAGCGTTTTTACCATAGAAATACCGGTAGGCGAGCAAAACCAGGGAGAGAAAAATGGCTAAGAAGACCGTATTAATTGTTGATGATGAGGAAGGCATAAGAGAGAGCCTGAAGGGCATCTTTGAGGATGAAGGTTACGAGGTCCAGACAGCCGCTTCCGGCGAAGAGGCGCTGTCGGAGCTGAAGGAAAAGAAACCGGATGTCATATTTCTTGATGTCTGGCTCCCAGAGATGGACGGACTGGAGGCCCTCTCCAGGATAGGCGAGATGGGAAAGGAGATACCCGTTATCATTATCTCCGGCCACGGCAACATAGAACTGGCCGTCAAGGCCACTCATCTGGGCGCATATGACTTTCTCGAAAAACCTCTTTCACTGGACAAGGTGCTGCTGGTTGCCAGGCGGGCCATTGAAAGAAAGAAACTCGAAAACGAAAACCGCGAGTTGAAGGCGAGCCTCAGCAGGGAATGGAAACTGATAGGGTCATCCGATAAAATGAGAGACCTTAAGCATCAGATCGAAAGGGCCGGGCAGAGCAGCTCGAGAGTGCTGATCCTCGGAGAGAGCGGCTCGGGCAAAGAGCTTGTTGCCAGAATGCTGCACGAAAAAAGTCCGCGCTCAGGCGGACCTTTTATCGAAGTCAACTGCGCCGCGATTCCGCAGGAACTGATTGAGAGCGAACTCTTCGGCCATGAAAAGGGTTCTTTTACCGGGGCTCTGGAACGCAAAATCGGCAAATTCGAACTTGCGCATGAGGGAACCCTCTTTCTGGATGAGATCGGAGATATGACCTTGCAGACACAGGCCAAGGTGCTGCGCATAATAGAAACCCAGGTCTTCCAGCGGGTCGGAAGCGGCAACAGCATAAAAGTCGATGTGCGGATAATCGCGGCCACCAATAAAGACATTGAGGAAGAGGTCAGAAAAGGAAGTTTCAGGGAAGACCTTTTTTTCAGGCTGAATGTAATACCTCTGCGGGTGCCGCCGCTGCGTGAAAGAAAAGAAGATATCCCGGAACTGGTAGAATACTTCATGGAGATTTTCAGTGAAGATTGCGGGATGAAATCCAAGAAGCTCGACGCCGAGGCAATAAAGCTGTTCATGGCCTACAACTGGCCCGGAAACATCAGGGAATTGAGGAACGCCACTGAGCGGCTTGTTATAATGACTACATCGCCCGTCATCAATGCCCGGGACATTGCGGCGCTGGGTATGCTCACTTCCGGATTTGCCGTAAAACAGGACGACTATTTTTCGTATGCCACGCTCAGGGACGCCCGCGACGCGTTTGAAAAAGATTTCATTTGCCGTAAACTGAAAGAGAACGACTGGAACATATCCAGAACCGCCGACGCCATATCTGTGGAACGGAGCAATCTCCACAAAAAGATCAGGTCTTACGGCATCACAGAAGGGGAAAACTTGAATTGAGTTACATGGTCGCAATAATCGGAAGACCAAATGTAGGGAAGTCGTCCCTGTTCAACCGCATGCTGAAGAAAAGCAGGGAGCGCGGCGCGGCTGCCATTACCGAAGAGACGCCCGGAGTCACGCGGGACAGGAACTACGGCATTGTCGAATGGGAAGGGAAGAAATTCACTGTAATCGATACAGGCGGCTTCTATCCCGAAGGCCTGCCCCATGAGGCAAAAGAGATTGCGGGACAGGTGAGAGAACAGGCCCTCTTTGCCATTGAAGAAGCTGATCTGATAATCCATCTCTTGGACGGCAGGGAGGGCATCCTCCCGGCTGATCGTGAGATGGCCGGCATCCTTCGGGCATCGGGGAAAATGGTCTTTCAGGTGGTGAACAAGATAGATGCGCCCTCGCGGGAAGGTGATTTCATAGATTTTTACAGTCTGGGCACGGACAATATCCTGCCCGTTTCGGCTGCAACCGGCCTCGGATATGAAGAACTCATGGACAAGATCGCATCTGAAGTTCCCCTGTGTGATATTGAAGAGGAGCAGGCGGTCACTTACGTTCCTAAAGTCGCTGTTATCGGCAAGCCTAATGTCGGCAAATCCACCTTCATCAACGCGCTGCTCGGCAAAAACAGGCATATTGTCAGCCCGCTGCCCGGAACCACCCGTGACGCGATAGATTCCGTCTGCTCTTATTATGGAGAAAGATTCCTTTTTATCGATACCGCAGGTATATGGAAAAAAACAAATGACTGGTCCCTGGAAGGTCTTTCGGTTATGAGAACCATGCGCAGCGTCGAAAAGGCGGACGTGGTAATAATCGTGATCGACGCATCGCAGGGCATCGGGGAGCAGGAGCAGAAGATCGCCGGCATAGCCGAAGAACTCGGAAAAGGAGCTCTCCTGTTCTTCAACAAATGGGATCTGATAGCCGACCCGGAGGCGGAATTCAAACGTCTCGGCAGTGAGATAAAAAGAAAGCTCTGGTTTATGGAGTATGTCCCATGGATTACAGCATCCGGAGTGAACAAGACAAGGATCACCAACATATTTCCTTTAATAACTGAAATAATCGCCGAGCGCAGAAAAAAAATAAAGACACCTGAACTGAACAACCTGCTTATATCTATTCTGGCCCGCAAACCCTTTCCGCCGTATAAGGGCAAACCCCTGAAATTTTTTTACATAACGCAGACAGGCATTGAGCCGCCGACCTTCAGACTTTTTGTAAACTACCCCGCAGGTGTCAGGCCTCAGCATATCAGTTATATTGAAAAGTCCCTCAGGGCAACTTATTCATTTAAGGGCACTCCTGTGCGAATTTTTGTCAAGGGACGCAGGAATATGGTACAATAGTAGAGTTATAGCGGTTCAAAGAGCATTGCAGACGCTCAGTAGTAATTTGCCATTACTGGTTTGATGGCTAATAAGAGTTGTTTTTCAGCCAAGGAGGAATTCCATGCAAAAAATACTGGTCGCCCATGATGGATCTAAGTCTTCAGACAAGGCGTTGAAAAAGGCTGTGGAACTGTCTCTAAAATTCAACTCTTCGCTGGCCATATTGGCCGTTGTGCCCGAGCTTTATCTTACCGAACTGTCCGATGTGGACAGAAACCGCATATCGGACTCGCTCAGCCGGGAGACGAACGATTCAATGGAGAAGATCAGGAAGTCCCTTTCGGGCAAATCGATAGATGTCAAGACCGTTATCAGGCAGGGAGATCCAGCTGAAAAGATACTCGAAACAGCTCAGAAGATGAAGGTAGACCTTATCGTCACAGGTTCCCACGGCAGGCACGGCACAAAGAAGTTTCTGCTCGGCAGTGTTTCTTCAAAAGTTGTGGATTATTCGAAATGTCCGGTGCTTGTAGTTAAATAGCTGCGGTACTATTGTAAACACCCCTGCGCAAAAAGCGCAGGGGTGTTTTTGTTTTCCTTAATAAATTATATCGAGCACTTTAACGGGATTCTGGTTGTTCTTGGATGCTATATCCTGAACGGTCTGTTCTTTCCCTTCCACCTGAATCCCTTTCGATTTCAGGATTACGATAGCCTCTTCAGGCGTGTGATTTGCTATCTGCGCCACTGCCGACAAAGGCGCCTGTATCATTGCGTTTGATATCCTAGAAAACGGATGGTCCTTACGACTTTCACCAAAGGGAATCATCGAAGCGCAGAGAAGCAGAAAAAACAGCGCTAAAATAATCCGTCCCGCTGGTTTCGAAACATAAAGCGCCAGAGAACGCCAATTTGCCATGACATGGACTATCGCGCCTATCACCAGAAGCCAGCTCAGCCATTCATGCGCCACCTTAACAAGACCAAGGTTGATTTTAAAAAAAAGCATAATCCCGGTTACCGCCGACAGGACAAAAGCCCCGCCGGTGAGCGGTGTTGCCCACTCACGTAATTTGTTATTGTCTTTTATTATTGCCATAAATCCTCCAAAAGATTTCCATAAAACCGAAATTGTCATTGTGAAACTAAAATAGGTGTCATGGGCAGCCATATCGAAGACTTTTTGCCGTCAGTTTTTAGCTCATAGCTGACTGCTAACAGCTTTTTACTTAACGGCGAGATGAGAGATGGATGCTCATGATATCCACCACATTATTTTCAATGAATATTTTAACTAATGACAATTCAGGGTTAAAATTGAAGGCCGATATTTCGCAGGGGTTAATCCCTGTCTCTCATCCTGGGAGGATCCATGTGATGCGGCGGCCCCATGCGGTAAGACCCTCTTCGCCATAACGGAATTAACGAAGAGTCCCTCAACAACAGAGTCTTGCCGCTGACTGCATTTTTTATTCGCCGCGCAATGATATAAAGACAGCCGTCCCTGCCTATGAACTTCGATCCCGTCACCAGCAGTGAATCTCCGGTCTTGAACTTAAAGCCTTCCTGCAAAAGATATTTCTGAGGCCCTGTAACAACCCTGTATTCCCGTTTCCCCGCCTTGAATATCAGGATTACAGACCCTCTTAGAGCCGGCAATATATCGGCTACAACTCCCTTAACCCTGATCTCGGTATTCTCATCGTATCCCTCTGCGTCCTCATACTGGGCATAAGCGGGAGAAGAGAGAAAGAGCATAAGAAAAAGGGCCGGCAATAATCTTTTCATATAATTATTCATAACCGAGAACCTGCGCCGCTGTCAACCTGCCGATTAGTTGTCAAAGCCGAATACGGGATACGGCGGCCTGAAGGAGGGCTTCATTGAGCTGCCGCCACCGTATCCCGAAACACTCGGCTCCCTACAACTGCTAGTATGGCTCTATAACGTGCCTTTCGGGCCGGCCCCGTGACCGCCGTGGCCGCCACGACCTTTCATGCCGTGCCCCATACCGCAACCGGCAAAACCGCTCTCAACAGCTTTTTTCCGCATCTCAATCCTTACGTCAACCATTTCCTTTTCCTTTGCAGCAAGCGCATTCCAGTCTGTTGGGGTCTTTGCGCCAAGTGTCTTTGCCTCCGTCCTGAGCTGCATCATCTTCTGCTTTAATGGCAGAGTCTCATTCTGGAACTGTGTATACTTCTGCTGTTGCTCGGGTGTCAAGTTAGTCCCTGCCATCGGGCAATTACCGCCGCCTGCGCCCGGCCCTCCAGCCGGGCCAAATGCAAAGGCCCCTGTTGCCAAAACCATTGCCAGCGATACCGCCAGCGCTACTGATAAAAAACTCTTCATCCCAATCTCCTCTATATAAATTTTGTGACGCTGTGGATTATAAAAGCAATACACATGCCATAGGCTGAACCATTGAATAATCATGATATTTTCAATAGACTCAGTCTCAGATGCAATATTTGCAGACGCTAAAGTGCAATATTTGCGTTTTGTGGTCAACTTCTCCGCAATCGATGTATAATATTGTGAATATTGGCTGGTCTCTGCGTGGTCTGGGTCAGGGAACGACAAAGACAAATGCCGCAGAAAAGGCCTCGATCTCTCCATCCGTTTCCCTCCGGCAGATTGAGACCCTGATAAATTAAGAAAGAGCCGCGAAAACACTATTAAGGAAGGTTCATATGATTCTGCAAAGATCCGCAGTCAGGCGCTATCGAACATTTGCCTTATTCGTCATCCTCATATCAGTCATTGTTTCTGCTTCAGCCTGGGCAAGAGACACCCGTGAAGTCACCGCTGAACTCGACGCATTCTCTGCGGAAGGAAATGTCGGAAACTTAGCGGCCTATGGCGCAACCGGAGAATTGTCCACCACCAGGGCGCGCGCCTGTTTCGACACTGCCCGGCACAAAGCGCATTATATCCGGAACAATCATGGGATTACGCTTGAAGTCCTTGACTGGGGCGGTTCCGGAACGCCCATGGTGTTCCTTACAGGGCTCGGCAACAGCGCCCACATCTTTGATAATTTCGCCTATCAGTTCACCGATCGTTTCAGGGTCATAGGCATCACACGCCGGGGATACGGCAATTCAAGCAAGCCCTCATACGGCTACGACCTTGAAACAAGGGTCGCAGACAACATTATGGTACTTGACCACTTCAATTTTCAGAAGGCCATATTCGTCGGTCATTCCATCGCCGGCGTTGAATTGAGCCGACTCGGCGCGGCATATCCGGAACGGGTGAGCAAGCTTGTCTATCTGGACGCTTACGACTACGGCGAGCTTCACGATTAAATCCCGGCAGCTCCTGGTCCGGACACGTTTGGTACCATGAGGGATGGATTATCTCCGCAGCACGTCGACGCATTCACCGTCCGCACTATGGGATATCGGGGAGTGACTGCCGATACCTGCAATATTGCTCAGATCAGTAAGTCCGGTAAGGTGGGAGCAGTCAAAACACCTGCAGAAATCACCAGCGCAATCATAGCAGGCTCCGGGCTTGCGGAGTTTGACCTCATCACAGCTCCTACCCTGGGGATCTTTGCCCATCCGCAGACAGATCCTCCTTACTATTCGCTTCTGACCTCCGGGCAGAAGCAACAATACAGGCGCTCTATTGTAGTGCTAACCGTATGGCAGGATGACGTGATTCAACGTTTCAGCTCCGGGATAAAGCGCGTGAAAGTTATTAAACTGTCAAATTCCACCCACTATATTTATCTCAACAATGAGGAGCTGGTGGTTCGCCACATGCGCAATTTTCTGCTCGGGGAGTGAGACAGGTAAAACATAACTGAACCCGGAATGCTCATTGGAAAACAAAACCTGGTTGAAACAAACATCATGGGTGGCCACATCGAAGTCTTTTTTTGTTGGTTTTTAACTTAGAGCCGACCGCTTACTGCTTTTAACTTAATGGCAAGACTGGATATGGATACCCATGATGTGCTTGATAGTGTTATTTGAAAAAATAATCTTGAATGCTAAACCTGCATGCCTTCCGCGCCTTTTTTTGTAAAAACGGCGATTCAATACTATAATGTCTGGATGAACATTGTAAGCGCAAGAGGCCTGATAAGAGACTACGATTCTCTGAGGGCCGTTGACGCCATTGACTTCGACATCCTGAAGGGCGAGTGTTTCGGTTTCCTGGGTCCGAACGGGGCGGGCAAGACCTCTGCCATGAAGACAATTTACTGTTTTATGTGCCCGACAGCAGGGAAGGTCACGGTCTTTGATATGGATGTGACGGAACATGCAAGCGAGATAAAGGCCCGCATAGGCGTTATGCCCCAGGAGAACAATCTCGACCCTGATCTCTCAGCGCTCGAAAACCTGATAGTATATGCGCGCTATTTCGACATCCCGAAGAAAGAGTCCCTGCCGAAGGCCCTGGAACTGCTCGGATTCGTTGAATTGAATGAAAAGGCAAAAGCCAAGATAAACCAGCTTTCTGGCGGCATGAAACAGAGGCTCTTAATCGCAAGGTCCCTAATGAACAATCCTGACCTGCTCATACTCGATGAACCGACTACAGGGCTCGATCCACATAGCAGACACTCTGTCTGGGACATACTCAACCGTCTTAAGGCAGGAGGCATGACCCTCATCCTCACGACTCATTACATGGAAGAGGCCGAGAAACTCTGCGACCGGGTGGCTATAATGGATGCAGGCAAGATAATCGCAATCGACACACCTGCGGCCCTGATGGCAATGCATGGCGGAAATCTCGAAGATGTCTATCTGAAAATCACCGGGAGTCGGCTTGAATATTAAACGGGCATTCAGGGTCTGGCAGCGCCACTGGACGGTATACACCAAACTGTACAAGTCGAGCTTTGCGCTCAACTTTGCGGAACCCGTGCTGTATCTTACTGCGATGGGATTCGGACTCGGGGCGTTTGTAACAGACATAAAGGGAGTCCCTTATATCAATTTCATCGCACCGGGAATGATAGCTTCTTCAGCCATGTTTGCGGCTGTTTATGAATGCACCTATTCCACCTATGTGCGCATCGTGTTCCAGAAAACCTTTGACGCCATACTTGCCACACCTGTGAATATCGACGATCTGATCGCGGCTGAAATGATCTGGGGCGCGACAAAGAGCGTCATCTACGGCTCTACTATCATCATTGTCATATCCTTATTCGGCCTCGTAGACTCCCCGCTCATTATTCTGGCAATCCCCCTGCTCTTCATAACAGGGTTGATATTTGCAGAGATATCGCTGATATTTGTCGCAAAGGCTCCGGGCATCGACTCCTTCAACTATTTCTATACCCTGTTCATGACGCCCATGTTCCTCTTTTCGGGCATCTTTTTCCCCCTTGACGGTATGCCCGAGATAGTTGCGCATATCGCATGGTTCACGCCGCTTTATCACCTTGTAAATGTCTGCAGATCGTTTGCCGCCGGTAATCTTGCGGCGCCTCTTTATGAGATCCTCTGGCTGCTGGTCGTAGTGGCTATCCTTGCCCCTTACCCCTTCAGGCTAATGAGAAAGTATATTTTCAGGTAAGCTGCGGGAATTATGGAATATTGTATAATAGGATAAGGCTGGAGGTTAAGAAATGCAAAAAACATTGGCCGCTGAATTAAAGAAAATCAACAGAAACAAGGTCAGCTTTGAAATCACCAAAGACAATTATGAGGCGTTTTGTAATGCCGTTGGTTTATATAAAAAAGAATTTCTCTAAACGCTGAAGAAATCCGAAGCGGATCACAAGGCGCGTCGTATCACCAGAAGAAAATCCCTTCTTGAAATCACTATAGAGACTTCAATAGAACAAACCCAATAGCTTAGTCAAGTTCGATATAGTGAATATGGTATAAATCTGCTAACTTGCCAAAAGGAGGCTTCTTTTGAAAAAAGTTGCTCTCATCTTTATGGTCATTTTTATTTTTTCCAGTATAAACAGTCAGCTTGCAAACCCTGACCCCTTAAGCGCATCATCAGTTAAGAAAGTAACGGTGAGATCTGAAATCGAGCGTGGACGAAAGGCTGCATGGGCTTGCTCATCAAAAACAAAACTCTCAACATATTTACTCATTAAACACGCTGAAAATACGGTTGAGGAAGCCGCTAAACTGGGTAAAGACACTGATGCATTCAAACTGGGCGTTTATTTCGGAACATGGGTAAATGCAGATGTTTTAGCCTCGTTAGATAATTCTATTCTTGAGCCGCAATCCAAGCGGCAGGAAACTGCGGATTTATATTGCTCCGAATATAAGAAGTATCAGTCTATGCTCAAATTGACAGACAAGCAGTTGTGTAATGCTTCGAATTTGAATTGCTCAAGCATATTGCCGGACATGAAAAGGTGCATATACTAGAATCTATCTCAGAATTGATTTTCTGAGATGCAAAGCTTCGTTTTGTCATTCCCGTGTAGACGGGAATCCAGTATTTATGCGGCTATCTGGATACCCGCCTTCGCGGGTATGACGACATTATTGCGGACATTTTGATTTTGAGATAGGTTCTAATGAAAAAATAAGGCGTGCCTGTGTGTCCGCCCTATTATTTCCGAAATGCGAGCATCACGATTAACATGTGGTTGTTGATGTATGGGTGTCCCTTGTGGGCGCGCTATTGGTTGAGCATTGTTTTGAGCGTGGCAAGTTCGCTTGTAGCCTCGCGCCATATAATCCGTAACACACTATCTATATATAGCTCTTGCATGTTCGTTTTATCATTTGTTTTCATGGCGCCGCTTTCGTCATGTGGATTATTTACCAGGGGATAATACTGGGTTACATAATTTATTGTCTTTGTGTTCCACATAAAATCAGTAACGCCAGCCGAAAGAAACCTGTTATTCCACACCATATGCGCTGTATTGTAATGGTTAAATACTTTTCTCATCGAGTTTGACACTTCGGGCATGCGCCTGCCTTGGCGCGATTCAAGAAATTCAGTGACATAATAACGTGTTTGGCCAAGGACTCTACCATAATCAATGTAATTAATGCCGGTCTGCACACGAGCCTGAAGTTGCCGCAGGGCCTTATATGCGTCAAGCGCAAGATCATCGGCAAGAACGCCTACAGGCGCCGCTAGGAAGAGCAATATTACGATTGCAGGGATAGCTCTCTTTATAGACATGCAAAATTATATCACATAGCATACACGCATGCAACTATTAAAACTGCCGCCAGTCATATGCATTGCTGCAGCCATGGCTCTTACGTTGACAGCATGTCCATGGCTGCTGCGCAGTAAGGCATGCCATCGCGCCACTCGACTAATGGCGTAATGAAGTGCGACTTGCATGTATGCCATTAACCTTACTAACCCTTATCATATCCCCCACGTTTTATATACCCTATCTGTTTCACAGCCTGGCAAAATAGCTTTCAGCTGCAATTTTCCCGTCAATATATTATTTGCTGTTTTTGGTAATCTCGATATCAGGATATGTGGGAGCTTCTCCGGCTGGGGATGCAGGACAGAGCCCCTAAAACTGTTTGAGTCTCTGAATGTGGCATCGTTATGACCTTTCAACACGAGCGCCAACTCCAGGTTTTGAATTTAATTCAAACTGTCATGATTATATCACATAATCAGGCCATTTAAGCTCTAATGAGCCTGTTATCAGATATTTTCTTCGCAGATTTCGAAGATAATCGGGAAACTGGGCAGGGCAAGCGCTACTCCTACGAAACGGAGACAACACGGGCGGGCAAAGAAGTCTGCTCCTACATTAATAAAGGGCGGGCGCCAAATCACCCCTGAAATGATGATTCACATTTCAGAACGAAAGGCCGATACCTGCCTTGAGGCCGTACCTGCTGTCAGTCACCCTGTTCGACGCAGAGTGCATGCCGTACACAGGATCATAAAGATTCAGCTGATTGCTTCTGCCGTGATCGATATATTCATAATATGGCGTCGCAAAAACAGATACACCTAACGATCCGGTCTTGGGCCTGATCAGGGCTACCGTTACCGGCAGCTGGACCCTCACCCCATAACCGATATCCGATTTATAGGAAAATTCCTGACTAGCGGAAATCGCATACGTAAAGTCGGTCGCAAAAGGCATAATAAAGGCCGTATCAAGCCCGATACCCCATGCCGGTGTGTTATATGAGAAGACACCGCCGAAGGCCGCATAGGGGGCCTGCAGTGAATCTTTTTCTCCGCTGCCGTCCCAGTGTTCAACATTCTTCTCGCGATATCCCAGTCCGAGATAAGGAGTTATATCGAAGACTCCGCCTGAAACCGGGACGCTGTAAACTCTGTAGCCGATATCCCCTTCAACCTGCCAGATATTACCCTTTGTCTTCGGCCGTCCGCTCCAGCTGTACAGGTCGAAATTATCGCGGCAGTTGTATTCATGCCTTCCGCCGGTTATCCAGCCGTATTCAAAGGTAACCCTGCCCCAAAGCGGAAGGGGGTTGGCTCCCTGATAGCGAAGATCAGAGCTGACGCCGTGATTAGCTCCGGTGTACTTGTCCTCACCGGCTGAATAGTAGAGGCCGTTTGGCCAATTCTCGCTCCATTTTGACTTTGTTTCCCCGCTGCTGAAACCGTAGCCAAGATATGCCTTGAAGCCATCCGTCTCTGCAGACGCCGAAACGGCAAACATTACGGTAATAAAAACCGCCAGGACAAACGATACCTTTCTCAATGTTCTCTCCAAATATAGTTCCCGCAATAAGCTTCTGAATATGGTTTCGTTACAGACTTTAAACACGAACACTTGAATGATTATACCACGTAACCATTCCGGCTGAACTCCAATCCGGCTATCAGAGGGCGGCCCGCAAACCACTCCCATGATATCCCCTGTTACATTTACCGCTCATATGCGTGACATGTAAGTAATTGTTACAAAATGATATTTTTCCTTTTCCTTGCCCATTATCCTGACCGGATGTTATTTTAAAAGGATGAACTTTTCCCGCTTCCAGAGACCAAGCCGCTATATAGGTAATGAATTCAATGCGCAGGTCAATACCGGGCCGGTCGATGTCCGGATTGCGCTTGCCTTTCCGGATGTCTACGAGATCGGCATGTCGCACCTGGGCACACGCATTCTCTACAAGATAATCAACAGTCTGCCTTTTGCGGCAGCCGAGAGGGCATTTGCCCCATGGTCAGACCTCAGGGATTACATGAGGCTCAATAACCTTCCCCTGTCATCGATCGAGACTCAAAGACCCCTAAAGGGCTTCGATTTGGTCGGGTTCAGCCTGCAGCACGAACTCTGTTATACGACTGTGCTGGAAATGCTCGATCTTGCCGGCATCCCCCTGCGGACTGAGGACAGGCTGATGTCGTCTGAGCCCATGCCTGTCATCATCGCCGGAGGCCCTTCAACAGTGAACCCCGCGCCTATGGCTCCGTTCATAGATGCATTTCTCATCGGAGACGGGGAAGAAGCTATTGAGGAATTGCTCGAAACGTTCAGGCGGATAAAATCTGAAGGAACTTTCAAAAAAGAAGACGCGCTTCGCGCAATCGCAGGGATAGAAGGTTTTTACGTGCCGCACATACACGGCGAATCGACGACCGTAAAGAGGAGGTATGTCGCTGATCTCGACGCAGCCCCCTTCCCCGACAGGCCGATAGTCCCTTATGCCGAAATAGTACATGACAGGGTGAATGTGGAGATAGCAAGGGGATGCCCGATGGGTTGCAGGTTCTGCCAGGCCGGAGTGATATACAGGCCGTTGAGGGAGCGCAAGCCCGATAATCTGCTGACTATTGCGCGGAATACCCTTGCAAATACCGGTTATGACGAGATTTCCCTGTCATCGCTAAGCTCGGGCGATTACAGCTGCCTGCTCCAGCTTATAAAAGAGTTCAACAAACCATCCGGCGAGGGCATGACCGCTGTCTCGCTGCCCTCTCTGCGGGTAGGCTCGGTAAGCAGGGAGGTCCTTAAAGAGATACGCTCTGTGCGCAAGACAGGATTTACTATGGCTCCCGAGGCCGCAACAGACAGACTGAGACGCGTCATCAACAAGGACTTCACAGATGAGGATTACGAACGCGCGCTGGTTGCCCTTTTCGGTGAGGGCTGGCTGACCGTCAAACTCTATTTCATGATAGGCCTGCCTACGGAGCGCGAAGAGGATATCGAGGCCATCAATGAGATGGCAATGAAGGCATTGCGCATCGCAAAAAGGACGAGCGGCAAGTTCATAAATATAAACATAACGGTGTCGCCGTTTATTCCAAAGCCGCACACACCGTTTCAGTGGTTCGGCCAGATCAGCCTTGACGAGATGAAGAGGAAGATGTCCTTCCTGAGACAATCCATCAACTCGAAGAAATTCAAGTACAAGGGACACAATGAATATATGAGTTTTCTTGAAGCGGTCTTTGCGCGTGGAGACCGGAGGCTTGCCGATCTGATTGAAGAAGCCTGGCGCAGCGGATGCGTCCTTGACGCCTGGTCTGAATGCTTCGATTTCAGGAAATGGCAGGCGGCCATGGACAAAACAGGCATTGACGGAGCCTCTTATGCGGAAAGAACGTTCGCGCCTGAAGACAGACTGCCCTGGGATAACATAGATGTCGGCGTCGGCAGGGATTTCATGCTCAGGGAATACTCACGCGCCATGGATGAGACTATGACCCCGAGCTGCAGGCAGGCATGTTCGGAATGCGGACTGCAATGCGGCAGCAAAATAGACTCCGCCTGCAATATGCAGAAGCCGGCCGACAATCCGGAACAGACCGCATCCGATGCGACTTCAGTCAAAACAGCAGCAAACAGGCTGCCTGCCGCTTTGCGGGTGAGATGCTGCTTCTCCAAGACCGGCATGCTCCGCTATCTTTCTCATCGCGAACTCATGACCGCCATAACAAGGGCGATGAAAAGGGCCGGGATCCCTGTCGTATACACAAAGGGCTTCCATCCCAATCCCGCTGTCTCATTCGGTCCGCCCCTTAGTGTCGGGATTGCAGGAACTTCAGAGTACTTCGATATGGAGGTCCTACCTCCATTTGATGTACAATTATACCGTACACTTTTGAACAGCTCCCTGCCGGAAGGCATATGTATTAATCAGATGAGTGTAATAAAAGCAGCCGAGCCTTCGCTTACCGGGTTTGTGAGCAGGTACGAATTTTATATCGCCGATATGGAGACTATTCCCGGCTCTGCCGAACCGAAGCTTACATATACGGAAGGGCCGCTCGTTGTTATACGGGAAGGCAAGGATACAGACATCTCCGGGTGCATAGAGTCTGTAGTTCAGCTGGACAGCGGAGATGATATGGCGGAAACCATATTCGGCCGGAGGCCTGCGGAGGTCTGGCGCATAATATTAAGGGAAACGGACAACGTAAAGGTAAGACTCAGCGAGATCGTGCATGCTCTTCTGGGTTGCGGCATGGAAGATCTAGAAATCATACGCACTAATATGTTCGGCTGGAAAGACGGATGGAGGAAACCGCTGTGATCAATGAACTAATCATCAATGTAACTAAAGAAGAAAGCCGGGTGGCGCTGCTCGAAAGCGGCCAGGTTGTAGAGATATACATCGAGCGCAACGAGAACAGCAGCCTTGTGGGCAATGTATACAAAGGCAAGGTGCTGAAAATATTGCCGGGCATGCAGTCGTCTTTTATAGATATAGGGCTCGAAAAGGCCGCTTTTTTATATGTGGCGGATGTGATGCCGAGTGTCGACGACTATTATGCCCCGTTCATCGAACACGAAGAAGATACCGATCCGGACAATCAGGAGATGCCTGCCGAAGCATACAAACCTCAACCCATTGAAGACTTGCTCCAGGAGGGCCAGGAGATATTCGTTCAGGTCGCTAAAGACCCTATGGGCACCAAGGGCGCCAGGGTCACTTCGTATATTACACTGCCGGGCAGATACCTGGTCATCATGCCAAATGTCGATCATGTCGGCATCTCGCGCAGGATCGAAAACGAGGAGACCCGCAACAGGTTGAAGGACCTTGCCAACGAGATCAGGCCCAGCGGATACGGGCTCATTATGCGCACGGCAAGCGAAGACGCCTCCGACGACGAAATCAGGCGCGACCTGGAGTTCCTGCTGCATCTCTGGGAGAACACAAACATGAAGAAGGACAAAGTTTCGGCGCCTGCCCTTATATACAGCGACTTCGACCTTGTCTTCAGGTCCATCCGCGACTTCATGAGTCAGGATGTCGAAAGGCTGGTTATAGATTCCCACGAACATTATGAGAAGCTGTCCGATTTTGTGAGTTCATATTTCCCGCGTCTTATGAGCCGTATAGAACTCTATGACGGCAGGGAGCCGATCTTCGACGCCTTTGCGATAGAGCACGATGTGTCGCGGGCGCTGGAAAGAAAGGTCTGGCTGAAATCAGGCGGCTATATAATCATAGACCAGACCGAAGCAATGACGGTAATCGATGTGAACACCGGCAAATATGTCGGCAAGGAGAATCTCGAAGAGACCATACTCAAGACAAATCTGGAAGCGGTCAAAGAGACCGCTTACCAGGTGCGGCTGAGAAATCTCGGCGGCATAATCATAATGGACTTCATCGACATGGAGAAGCTCGAGAACAGGGACAAGGTCTTCAATGCGCTTGTGGAGATGATGAAAAAAGACAGGGCAAAGAGCACCATATATAATATCTCCGAACTCGGGATCATACAGATGACGAGAAAGCGTGTCAGGGAGAGCCTGGGCAGGATACTTTGCGAACAATGCCCGTATTGCGAAGGCAAAGGCTTTGTAAAATCGGCGCGCACCGTAACTTACGAAATTTTCAGAAAGCTCCGGAAGATGAGTCTGCCCCGCACCAAGGTTGCAGTGATTACAGCAAACCCTGCGGTAGCCGAACTGCTGGCCGAAGATGAACGCGTCGGCGTCGAGGAGACCGAAAATGAATTCGGCATAAAGCTCATAGTGAAAGAAAACCTGAAGTTTCATCAGGAACACTTTGAGATAACAGTATTGTAAAAGACAAGTCGTGATAAACGATAAATACAGCCGTCTTCTCGGCATACTTAAAGATCTTGATTCTGTGATCCTTGCATTCTCGGGAGGCGTTGACAGCACGTTCCTGCTGCGGGCGCTGAAAGATTCCGGGGTGAAAACCCTTGCGGTAACAGCCTCGTCCGGAACCATGCCTGCCGGCGACCTGAAGAACGCGGAAGATCTGGCGGCCATGATCGGAGTCCCGTTCAGGTCGATTGAGACCTTTGAACTGGATAATCCTGTCTTTGCCCGCAATCCCAAAGATCGCTGCTACTACTGCAAGGATGAACTGTTCACAAGCCTTGCAAAGATTGCGGCAGCTGAAGGCTATGCCGCGATTGCAGACGGTAACAATACAGATGACATTTCGGACTGGAGACCGGGTCGTAAAGCCGCAATGGACCACGGAGTCCGGAGCCCGCTTATAGACGCCGGATTCACGAAGGATGAGATAAGAAGCCTCTCGAAAGAACTGGGCTTGCCTACCTGGTCAAAACCGGCGTCTCCATGTCTCGCCTCACGTTTCCCTTATGGAATGATGATAACAAAAGAAGGCCTGATGCGTGTCGCATACGCCGAATCATTTCTGGGGGATCTCGGCTTTACCGAGCTGAGAGTCAGGAGCCATCCCGGCGATATAGCGCGGATAGAGATCCTGAAATCTGAAATCGGGGCTGTCATTGAAAGGGAGACGGCGGAAAAGATATCTCTCCGGTTCAGGGAACTCGGGTTTAAATATGTTACCGTCGACATAGACGGTTTCCGCAGCGGCAACCTGAATGAGTGAGTCATCACAAAAGCAAACAGGCCGTTCGGAGCCTGATCTCTGCGTGCGATGCGGGCATTGCAATCCTGTATGCCCTACTTATACCGAGTTCGAAAATGAGGGGATGAGCGCGCGCGGCAGACTGGAGCTCGTAGCCAAATTCATGTCCGGCGAGATAGACCCGTCAGACAAACTTGAGCGGCTGTTATTCACATGCCTTATGTGCGGCGCGTGCGACAAGAGTTGTCCCCGCGGCATATCGGTCACCGGGGCGCTTTATGAAGCAAGGAGAAAACTCTCCCTTACATATAACCGGAACCGCCCTTACGCATACTCCCTTAAATACGCATGCAGCCATCCTGTAGCCGCTTACCGGATGCTGCGTTTTCTGGATCAGACGGGACTGCTTCCGGCCCTCTCGCGATTCAGACCCTTCAGTGTGATAAAAGAGCTGGGACTGGATATACCTGAGGAGCGCTTTAAAAAGGATATCTCCGTATTCCGGACCAATGAGCCGCGGGGAAGGATCGCCCTATTCACAGGCTGCTCAGTCGATTTCCTCTATCCTTACATGGGCGCGGCTTTAGTTCAGACCCTTCATGCAATGAACTTTGAGGTTGTAACCTCAAAAAGCGAGCTATGCTGCGGGGCTCCCCTGCTGAATATGGGGCTTCGTGATGAGGCCGAGCGTCTGGCTGAAAGAAATCTCGAAATATTCGGCAGACTCAAGGTCGATGCGGTAATAAGCCTGTGTCCGACCTGCGTCCATTTCATAAGAGATGTCTACAATGATATGTTCGGCGAAGGAATAATGAATGCAACGGACATATCTAAATTCATCTGTGATTCCGTCGGCGCCGATTACCTGAAAGCATATCTTCCGGCTTCGGAAAGTATCATGTATCACGATCCCTGCCATGCCGTCAATTATCTGAAAGCAGTCGAAGAGCCGCGCAAGATATTGCGCGCGCTCGGCGCAAAGCCTGCGGAGCCTTCAGAGCAGGGCTGTTGCGGCATGGGCGGCGGAGTAGGCCTGCTGCATGGCGATGTATCGGAAACCCTTTGCAGAAAAAGGGCGTCTGCCTTTGAATCCGCAGACATGATAGTGACCTCATGCCCCAACTGCGTCATGCAGCTCAGGCATATGATAAAAGACAGGCCGGTAAAGCATATAATAGAACTCATAAACGAGGGCATAATAAAAAAGAGAGGATAGTCCATAAACAACCGCCGGAGACAGCCCCGCAGCGCTTGTTGGATGCGGAGCTTGATTACCGGCAGGATTCGGTTTATTCTATATTACTCAACACCGACAGGGAGGAATCATGAAATTTTTTATTGACACGGCAAATATCGATGAGATCAGGAAGGCGTGGGAGCTTGGCGTGATTGACGGAGTGACCACCAATCCTTCTCTCCTGGCAAAAGAGAAGAAAGACCCTGTGACCATATTCAGGGAAATCTGCGCTATAGTCGACGGGCCCATAAGCGCCGAGGTAATCGGCCTGACCGCAAACGAGATGGTCAGGGAAGCTGAAGAGCTTGCGAAACTGCATGAGAATATTGTCGTAAAGATTCCCATGATAGAAGAGGGCCTGAGGGCGGTAAAGCGTCTCTTCGCCGCAGGGATAAAAACGAATGTGACATTGATCTTTTCTCCAAACCAGGCGCTGCTTGCCGCAAAGGCAGGAGCGTCTTATGTAAGTCCGTTCGTCGGCAGGCTGGATGATATCAGTCATGTCGGCATGGAAATAGTCTCGGATATCCAGACCATCTACGAAAATTATGATTTCGACACAGAAGTTATAGTGGCGAGCATCAGGAACCCGCTGCACGTTGTGGACGCCGCACTGATCGGGGCGGATATTGCCACGATTCCGTATAATGTGATTGGGCAGTTGATCAGACATCCGCTGACCGACATAGGCCTGCAGAAATTTCTCGCAGACTGGGAAAAGGTCAAAGCAGCGAAATAGAAAGCCGGGGGCGGCATTATGAAAGATGAAGACTGGTCGGTAGCGCTTGTCACGTACGACACACTGGAAGCCGAGATCATAAAGGACCTGCTTGAAAGCGGCGGCATCCAGGTGGTTCTCAGATCGTCAAAAGTCAGTCCATATCCTGTGAATGTCGGGAAGATCGGCGAGATAAAAGTGCTGGTCAGGGACGAGGACAAAGAACTCGCTGAAAAAGTCATCAACGAAGAGATCGACGATTAACGTCGGCCCTATTTCCGCCCCTGTTTCATCGTCCCGCTTCTGGGGATTATCGCTATACCCGACGACTGGTCTATGTGACAGCGGAAGCGGTCCTTATCGGGTTCAAACCCGATCTGTTCGCCTTCGTTCAGCACATTATGTTTGTCGACGATCACCCTGCGCAGCCTGCAGCCTTTGCTTATAGTGACCCCGTTCATTATTATACAATCCTCGATTGTAACATCATTCCCGATAACAACTCCGCTGTGGATGATGGAATTGCTGATAACAGCCTTCTTGATGACAGACCCTTCGGCAATAAGGCTGTTCTTGATGCGGCCGCCGAGTATCCGTGTGGAAGGGCCTATATATACTTCCGGATGAATGGGCCACTGGCTGTCATGCATGTCGAAGGCCGGTTTCTCGCCGAGAAGATCGGCATGCGCATCAAAATATGCCTGGATCGTGCCTACGTCGCGCCAGTAGCCCTTTTCTTCATATGGCTTTGTGCCGGGTATAATATTGGTCGCAAAATCATAGGCGAATACCTTTCCGGAATCGACAAGACTCGGGATTACATGCGCGCCAAAATCATGCTCCTTCTTTTTCTGTGCCTTCACCAGCGCATCTATGAGGACATCCGTGTTGAAAACATAATTGCCCATCGATACGAACGCCCTGGAAGGATCATCCGGCATCGGAACGGGAGACTTGGGCTTTTCCTGAAACGCGGTTATGCGCCGCTCTTCGTCGGTAACTATTACGCCAAAGGCGGATGCCTGCGAAACAGGAACCGGACGCGCAGCAACCGTGACATTTGAGTTATTTTTTATATGGAAGTCTATCATCTGCCCTATATCCATGCGATAAATATGGTCTGCGCCGAAAACAACAACCAGATCGGCCTTGTGGTCTTTTATCAGATTGCTATTCTGGAAAACCGCATCGGCAGTGCCCTGGAACCACTCCTGCCCCATTTTCATCTGGGGCGGCACCACAGCTACAAAATGATCTTTGACTATGGATGCAAAACTCCAGTTCTGTCTTACATGCTCGATGAGAGATTGGGACTTGTATTGCACAAGGAGATAAATTGAATAAATACCTGAATTGATGAAATTGCTCAGGACAAAATCCACGATCCTGTGCCTGCCCCCGAAAGGCACCGAGGGCTTTGATCTGAAAGATGTCAGCGGGAACAACCTTTCACCTTTGCCTCCGGCAAGGATGAAAGCGAGAACCTTTGGATGCGCCATTTATAAACCTCCGTACGATTGTCTGTCGGGGAACTGCAGCTGATAGATTAATTATATCAGTTTATTCCGCCGGGAGAATACCCGCGGCCGGGCCTTGCCGGCGAGGATTAGCAGCAGTCTGACGGAAACGCCGGGTTGCGGCCCTGGTTGCAATAAGCAAAAGGGGCATCGACATTATCGACGCCCCCCGCCTGCAAGGCATTACAAGAATGTTACCGGAATTACAAAAAACAAAGAAAGCTATTTACGCTTCTTTGTTTTGGGTGCATTGAGGATGCTCAACGCTTTTTTGTTTTTCGCCGCGACTTTCGAAAACTCAAAAAAGGCGAGCCTTTCCTTCTTGCCCTTTATACGCCTGAAATTGGCGACAAGGGTCTGCTCCTCCTTTGAAAGGCCTCCCTGAATCTTTGCATCCTTGAGTGCGCCCTTCTTTTCTTCCGGGAAAAAGGTGAAAACAGAAGTGCCGAGGGCGTCAGATATCTGTTTCAGCCTGTCGACACTGATACTGCTTGTTCCTTTTTCATACTTCTGCACCTGCTGGTACGAAACACCGATATGGCTCGCGAGCGCCATTTGAGACATACGTCTTGACTTCCTGATACTTCTGATCAACTGTCCAATTTCCATAGTTTACCCCTCCCAATGGTAATTATAGATTTTATATTAGTTTGAAAAAAAAAGCAACTGCCGATTTGACGCCGGACATCCCCGATCCGGGAATCCCGCGCGATTGGAGGAGAAATCGCCCGTCAACATTGCACAACAGCCAATTTTGCCGGCAGGCTCCGGATGTAAGGTATTCTTTTCCAATCCGGCGGTCCGGGATGCGTCCGTCAGATGATCCCCGGCCGGGGCAACGGCGCAATTATTGATTTTTCGGTTCACATAAGGTAGTCTTGAAGTATCTCTTTGTTGTTATCATTTTGGATGAAAGAGCTACTGGAGCGTGATTTGTATAAAGAATATTTCGGACTGAAAGATCTTCCATTTTCGATCGCTCCCGATCCCAACTATCTTTATATGAGCGAAAAGCATTGCGAAGCCCTTGCTCACCTTGTTTACGGCATCAAGACCGAAGGCGCATTCATCCTCCTCACGGGAGAGGTCGGGGCCGGTAAGACCACTATCTGCCGATGCCTGCTTGATCAATTGCCTGAAAACTGCGACACCGCATTTATCGTAAACCCGAGATTGACGGATGTCGAACTGCTCGCCACTATATGCGAAGAAATCGGCCTTGCCTATCCCGGGGATGCGTCAAGCGTAAAGACATTTGTGGACCTGATTAACAGGCGCCTGCTTGAATCGCATGCGGCAGGACGCAGGACGCTGCTGATTATCGACGAGGCCCAGAATCTTGGCGCTGACGTGCTTGAGCAACTGCGACTGCTGACAAATCTCGAAACCAACCGGGCAAAACTCCTCCAGATACTCCTTATAGGACAGCCCGAACTGCGCGACATGCTGAGCAAACCGGAACTGCGCCAGCTTTCTCAGCGCATTACGGCGCGGTTTCATCTCGAACCCCTTTCCCGTGAAGAGATGTCCGAATACATATTGCACCGTCTCGCTATCGCGGGCTCACACCGCAAGCTGTTTCCTGCCTCGATAATAAGGAGGCTGTACCATTTGAGCAAAGGGGTGCCGCGCATTATTAATCTCATTTGCGACCGGGCGCTGCTCGGGGTATATGTGCAGGGAAAAGATGCAGTGGACAGGAAAACACTCGACAAGGCGGCAGCGGAAGCGCTCGGGCATGCAAAATCTCAAGGGCCGTTAAAAAGATTGAGCAGCTGGCTGCGAAGGCGCGTTTTGTCCGGGGCCACAAGTTGAACGCGTATCAAGATAATACAGGAATGATCTAATGTCATATATACTCGACGCGCTGAAAAAAGCGGAACAGGAACGCAAGCTGGGCAAGTCTCCTGATTTTATGGACAATCACAGCCGGACGCCCAGGCAGCCCCGGAAACGTATTGGGGCGTATGCCCTGCTGATAGTCCTGATAGCAATTGCCGGGAGCTTCGGCTGGTGGTTCGGACATGAGGAACCCTCGGATAACAAGCTGCCTTTTCAGTCATCGGGAGTAAAGACAGCGCCTGTGGCTCAGGCTACGAAAACCGAACAGCCCCCTGCGCTACCTGCTGCTCCGGCCGTTGAGCCGCCCGCTGCCGTTGGGCAAAAAACTCCTGCGCCTGCGCAAAAGACTGAAGCTCCCAAAGAAGCAAGGCCGCCGGTAAAGGCAGCGGAACCGAAGAAACCTGTTAAAGAGCCGGCAGACGCAAAGACTCAACAGACGGACGGAGAGGCGGAAAACAAACCTGATCCAAAAAAAATATACAGCTATGACGAGTTGCCTGATGAAATCAAAAAAGGCCTGCCTCCATTAGCCATCTCGACCCACATGTATTCTGCCGAGCGTGCAGACAGACTTGTTTCAATAAACGGCAATATCGGCCGCGAAAAGCAGAATTTAATGCCCGGGGTATCGCTCGAATCCATTACGCCCACCGGCGCAATAGTGAAACACAAGGGATATAAGATCAAGGTAGATCTGCGGTGAGCGCGCATATCCCGGGGGCCTGCTTCACGGCCTCACAATCCTGCCTGCGGCAGACAATGTCTCGACTATGTCATACATATTCGAAATCTTCCCGGCCCCCAGCCTGTCGCTCACACTGAAGAAGTTCGCGCACGTACCGCATACCTTGATATCGGAGCCTTTGCCTTCCAGGATTTTCAGGTCCTCTATTACAGCCGAATCTTTTGCCGCAAGTTTCACCCCGGAATTGTAGAAGATAATTACGTCCGGCGGGCGATCAAGCTCTGACGCCGTATGGATAAAAGCCTTCATAAGACCTGCGCCCAGCTCATCATCACCGCTGCCCATAGCGCTGGATGTTATGACAAACACGGTGTCGCCCGATATACTTTTACCCTCTCCTGCCGGAGCCTCTTCATACGCAATATTGCATTCCGCGGCTCCGCCGGTCCGCTTTCTTATGTCCAGATGAAATATGCCTTCCGGATCCCGCATAACTTCAACCGCACAGCCGTGCTTCACTGCCATACGCTTCACATTGTCGCAGGCTGCTGCATTGTCTACCAGCACAATCAGCTCATCGCATGACTCAAGCGCCTTTTTTGTCAGTATCACCGGCTGCGGGCAGGCAAGCCCTTTTGCGTCTATTATCTCAGACATGGCTTACCCCCCTTGTCGCAGCTCTCCAGAAGCGCTTCGACACGCGTGCTTATCTGTCCCATGTCGCTCTGAGAATAATCCGTGACAATCTTGAGAAACGGCAGGCCGTGAACTTCCTGAACATGCTTCCCTATCTTGTGTGACTCAACATTGTACGAGTGACAAGCCTGGAGGACCACGTCGATAACCGCATCGGGCCTGAACCGTTTAACGAGCCTGTCCATATCGGAGAGGCGCATGTTATTGGGACTCATGCATGAACACGGCACTTTGAGATACCGCTCAGCCAGCGCGCGAAGGGGATTTCCTGTGCCCTCTTCGATAAATTGCATATAAGGCTTCATGCCGGTGCACGCGTCAAAGGCCACGATTGCCCCGCCGGTCTCTTCGATTATGGTGAACACCTTTGCCGCGTCTCCGCCTATTGGACATCCGGTTACCAGCAGGCGGGGAGCATTTTTAGCGCCGTGACTGTAGCCGTCCTGTTTACGTTTTTCGAGCTTTGCGAGCACATCATCAAAAACCGGGGCCATCTCTGCTGCCGTGGCGCTCTGGGCAAGAAAGAACAGGTCGTACATTTCCTTCCAGCCGACACCAGGATTGTCGAGCGCGAGATAATCAAATACGAGATTCATCTTCCGCGTCTTTTCATTGGCGTCCTTTATAGCCCTTTCGATATCAGCGTCGGAAGCGCTGCAGTTAAAGGTCTTTTCCAGAAATCCCTTGAGCTTTCCGATCATAACCGTCCAGCTTTCAATCGCCTCGGGCTCGTCCGGCAGTTGCGGCAGGTCCATTACATGCATGGGCCTGTACTGTGAGATCAGTTCGAACATCTTCTTCTTGCCGTCGCAGGTGGTCTCTGCAATCACGGCCTCCGATATGGCAAAGAACGGGCAGGTGTCTTTGATGATAAAGCCGTAGCTCGACTTGATCAGCGGACAGAGATTCGCCGGGAGAACCGCCTCGGCGGCCTCAATCGTCGAGTTGGCAAACGCGCAAAGCGTTGCAGGCACGAGCCCGAGCGCATGGATCAGCTCAACAGGCGCATAGCCGCAGTAAATGCCCACCAGCCGGGCGTTCTTTTCGCGCTTTGACTGCAGATGAGCCAACAGACGCTTTGCAGGCGGCTGGCCCGTGAACTCATCATTGAACAGGGGTATCAGAGACTCTTTTGCATTCATTGTCCGCTCCTTTTAGTTCGAAATTATCATACTGTCGTGATTAACCGGAATGACTTGCATATGTCTGTCCGCCTCAAAAAGCGCGGCTCCCAAAGCTCCTACAATCTGGGGATCGGGGGGCGTATATACAGGAACTCCCAGACTTTCGGCTATCAGGCTGCGAACACACTCATTCAGCGCAACCCCGCCTGCAAAAAACACTTCGCATGTGCCCGGAGACACGCGTTTTAACAGGGCTATCGAACGGCTTACGATGGCCTTATGTATGCCAAGAGCCACATCATTGCGCAACGCGCCCCGCGCGATGAGTGAAATGACCTCCGACTCCGCAAAAACAGCGCACATACTGTTGATCTCCTCCGCCCTTGCGGCAGAGAGCGCGGCTGACGAAAATTCCGCAAAATCATAACCGAGAGCAACGGCCATGACTTCAAGAAAACGTCCGGTGCCGGCAGCGCACTTGTCGTTCATCTCAAATCTGAGGACAGCTCCGGATTCATCGAGAAGGATTGACTTGATGTCCTGGCCGCCGATATCGAGAATAAGGGCGCTTGCCGGATTAATGCTTCTGGCGCCTATTGCAAAAGCCTTGATCTCGCTGATGACCTGACATTCAAGCCGGCCCTTTACAAGATGTCGGCCATAACCCGTGGCCGCGATAGCGTCATATTCTATTCCCCTGCTGATCTCGGCTATGGTTTCGAGAGGATTGTAAGAGGTCAAGGCCTTGCGTACAATCATATTTCCATCGCTGTCAATAACTGCAAGCTTGATAGTGCGCGAACCTATGTCAATACCTGCGAATTTCATCTTGCGACGATACTCCTGCATTGTCTGTTTAAAAAAATGGTTTGCGGCTGGAAGAAAGCGGCCTGTATATGTTGCCCCCAACTGTGGCAGCATGTCCAATATAAAATAACTATGTGTCAATGCTGAATTATAGGAAGAATCTATAACAATATTCAATCAGGAGAGCAGCTTGTTGTCGCTTTACTGGCAGGTAAAAAAAGTCACATAAGCCCCGACTCTTGAAACACCCGCCCTTTTCATCGTCCTGTCAAGCATGTTCTGTCTATGCCCTGAAGAATCGCGCCAACCGGTAAACAGCCCGGAAGGGGAGCCGGCGTTCCAGCCCACGTTTTCAGCGCAGCCGCGGCTGTTAGACCTGTTGTAACGGGAGCCGAAATTATGATGGCCGAGCGCTCCTGTGGAAAACATATGACTGCTGTGCTCTCTCGCAAGGGCCTGAAGCCTCATGTCTAAACGCAGCGGCGCAAGCCCGTATTTGGCCCTGTATTGATTGATATAAGACAGTGTATCGGATTCGAATTTGGTAATCCGCGAGGCATCCGCAGAATATGCCATGCCAAGACCAAAACAGAAGACAAAAAACATCACAATGACCTTATATGCTCGTCGAGTCATTCTAATATTTAACTATAAGCGGAAAAAGTAATCAAGGTCCGAAATCACAACAAATCTTTCCGCGCCTTCAGTTCTTGCGTAGCACAAACTCCTCGAAAGATGGCGCTGCCTTAAATATCGGCAAACAGGACTTCATAATTCTTCATAATCTGTTCTCCGCAACTTCATAATTGTTTGATAAAATGAAATCAGTAAACAGAGAAAAGGGTTTTGAACCCCTGTATTAATAAGCCGGCAACAAGAAGGAGGCAGTCGTGAAAAAGTTGGCCCTGATAGTTGGCTCCGGCATGATATTCTTTTTGGCCGCTCTCGAAATATCATGGTGGGTATTGGCATTGGAGAAGTTATAACGGTGAGCGGGGCTGAGTCTCCATATAGGCTTGCCGGAGATATATCTGGAGGCTTATCCCGGTTAATGAAAATATTATTACAATACTAAAGGTTGCATGTCCGACCGGGAATATCGAACTGGTCCGCCGACATGCTCCGCTGAACATAGAGGGTGTGGACATTTGCAGGGATGAGGTAAAGCGTACTAATCATTCATTGATAAATCGGGGGAGGATTGATCGCCTCCCCCCCCTGCTGTCTCCTGTGGAAAATATTTTTTGAATCTTGCCTTTCTTCCTGTTATAATTGTGTGTCATATGGTTAATATTGTCGACATATCGGTTATTCGGGCTTGCCGAATCCTCTTTGGCAAAGAACTTGCTTTCACCCTTGATTTTCTCAGGTCTCTCGAACCAGGCAGCGTTAAAAGCGCGTATCGCAGGCGCGCGCTCGAAACCCATCCTGACCGCTTTATAACTTCCGATCCCTCTTATATGCGCGAGCAGACGATAAAATTTGTCGAGGTCACTACTGCATACAAGCGCCTGAATGACTTTATAGATAGCCGTGAACAGACCTCGCGAGATCCGTTTGCGCGGGCATGGCAGGCCGGATCCCATCAGCAGAAGCCCAAACCCGAGGCCGGGCAGCCGAAGCAATCGCGATTTTATTCCGGCAATATACCCAGGCGCAGCCTGCCTTTCGGAGAATATCTGTATTACACGGGCGCCATACCCCATCATGTGTTAGTCGAAGCGCTCATGTGGCAGCGCGGCCTGCGGCCCAGATTCGGAGATATTGCCCTTAACTGGAAGTTGTTCCCCGCTGCTGCTCTGGAGGAAATTGTCAGAAACAAGCGCTTCGGAGAACTACTTGGAGAATCCGCTATCAGGCTCGGAATGCTGAGCCGGTTTCAGGTCAATACCGTCCTGTTTTTTCAGAGAAAGAAGCAGCGTCCCATCGGTGAATATTTCATCACTAATGGGAATATCAGTCAGTTCATACTCCGGCGGCTGCTTAACGAACACCGGAAATACAATGAACAGTTCAGGTCTCTCTATGCCTTTCGTAAAGCGGACTGAAGATATGTATACTCTATATATAATCTTTAGTATGAAAGGAAGTCTCTCTAACGAAAACAGAGCATGCAAGATCATGGCGCAATAGCTCCTTATGGAAATTTGCCGCAATTCCGGTGGCGCTGTTTATGGCGCTCGTTTTTTGCCGGACGGCTTGCGCTCAGGATGTCATTGTTGAATGGGCCGGGATCAAGGCTCCACCTACTCCAGCATTGAAGCAGATTAAGGTCAATCCCGCTACAACAGCCCTGCTTTTGCTCGACTTCAACTCACAGACCTGCAATATGGAACGCAGGCCAAAGATAAAAGGTCAGCATACAGGGTTAATTCTTCACTCCTTTGAGCACAGCTTTTTTCCCGCCGAAGCCGGGGCGCTGTTCAACACTAAAGCCTGCTGATGCAAGCGCACGGCGGACAGCTCCTGCGACTGTAAATGTGGCGCAGGCTCCGCCTGAAACTGTTTTTTCTCCAATTGCCATAAGCAATTCAGGCCGCCAGATGTCGGGATTTTTCTTTGGTCCGTGGCCGTCTAAAAACCAAATATCGCAGGACGTTGAAAGAGCGTTGACCATTTCTAGGGCTTCGCCGATGTAGAGATTGAGAGTCAACGCTCCGAAAGGCCTGGTAAATTGCATCCGGAGCCATCCGGGTCTTGTTGTGTCGATGCCTATGTATGCCTGCAAAAGCTGATCTATTAAATGTCCGACAGGGTTTCTGAATCCTTCGAGTATGGACGCCATACGCTCTCCGGAGATAGGGTGCAGTTCTACTGAGTTGTAGGTGATCGCGATGTCGGTCATGCCGGAGTTATCTAAATAATACATAAGCGCGATCATCAGACGGCCGGAGCCAAAGCCTGTTTCGCCAATGCTCAGTTTGGCGTTTTTTGTAAGCATGCTTATAATGCCTGTGCCTTCAAAAAAGATGTGTTTGGCCTCTTCAATAGCATTTACAACATCGAAGTAGCGGTCATCATAGTGTTCATTTACAAGATATGGAGGTGTCAGCATTGTCGGATCAAATCAGCAGCGCTGACCGGTTGCCGGATAGAATGGTTTTTTATAATTCAGTATTGATCCCTCCCAAGTCATGAATCATTGTAACATGACAATGGCGAAAAGCGGCACAGCTCCGGGATCAATTTTTATCTCAGTGTCTTATATTTCTTTGCCTGGAAAGGATATTTTCCCAATGTAATCTCTTTTTTATGGAACATGTTATATCTTGCATATGCCCAACATGGGGCCAGTTATTCCAGACAACCCTCATCGCGGCCGCCAATGTACGGCAGGATGACCTCCTTGCCTGTAATGACAATCTTCAGTGTTAGACGATATTTATCTGTAAGGCCGGCGGCCTTTTCCCGACCCCAAAACTTCCCTGATTTTACCCGCAAGTAACTGCATGGAATATGGCTTTCCAATAAAATTGAGGTTTGACTCCACCGCGCCGTGATGGACTATCAAGTCTTCGGTATATCCGGAGGTGAACAATGTCTTCATCTCCGGATGGCGTATGGTCAGCCGTTCCGACAACTCCCTGCCGTTGATCCCCGGCATTATGACATCGGTCATCAAGAGATGTATCTGCCCGCCGCACTTTTCTGCAAGCATTAGGGCCTCTTCGCCGTTGCCTGCTTCAATCGTACTGTACCCCAAATCCTTCAATATCTGCAGCGCCACCTGTCGCACATTCTCGTCGTCCTCGACAAGCAGTATCATCTCATTGCCTTTTAACCTGGCAATAGAGCGTCTCTCCTTAATCAGCCTCTCCGCCTGCTTTTCTATAAGCGGCAGGTATATCTTGAATGTAGTACCCCGGCCTGCTTCGGAATAGAAATCAATGATTCCGCCTGCCTGCTGGATTATGCCAAAGATAGTGGGCAACCCCAGTCCTGTGCCGTATCCTTTGCTTTTTGTCGTGAAGAATGGTTCAAAGATATGTTTTTTTACCTCTTCGCTCATGCCATGCCCCGTGTCGCTTACCCTGAGCATAACAAAATTGCCTGGCTGCGCCTGCAGGGGAGTTGCGAAGTAATTTTCATCAAGGGTTATATTAGAAGTCTCGATTATAAGTTTGCCGCCATCCGGCATGGCGTCACGGGCATTGACAGCCAGGTTCACCAATACCTGCTCGAACTGTCCGGAGTCAATCCTGACAGAGGCAAGGTCTTTGAAGAGTGCAATTTTTAGCTCGATATTTTCACCGATAAGACGCTCAAGCATCTGCCTGACATTTCGGACCAGGTCATTCAGGTTCAGGACCCTCGGCTCAATTATCTGCTTGCGCGAAAAGGCGAGCAACTGGCGGGTCAATGACGTCGCGCTATCCGAAGCCTTCATTATCTGGTCAAGACGGCAGGTCAGCGGGGCGGACAGATTAAGATCCATTCTGGCCAGCTCAATATTGCCGGATATGACTGTAAGGATATTGTTGAAGTCGTGCGCTATNCCCCCCGCCAATCTCCCGATTGCCTCCATCTTCATGGCCTGTTGCAATTGCGCCTGAAGTCTGTTCCTCTCTGAGATGTCCCTGTGGTTTATCACGACTGCCTTTACGAACGGATCATGCAGAAGATTGGATCCGACTGCTTCCAGGGAGATCCATTCCCCGTTTTTATGCCGTCCCCGGTATTCAAAGGTACGAATGGCGCCCTCCTGCTGTATACATTCTGCAATTGCCTTTTTGACATTTTCCAGGTCATCCGGGTGGACAAGTTCAAACGCACTTTTATCCAAAATTTCTTCCGTTTTGTATCCTATTATCTTCTCAATGGGTCCGCATATAGTGGTCAGTATCCCGTTTTCGTCCATTAAGGTGATAATGTCGTTGGAGTTCTGAACCAGCCGCCTGAAACGCTCCTCGCTCTCAGTCAGCGCCTTCTCGGCCCGCTTGCTTTCGGGAATATCCCAGTGAACACCGCGAATCTTCAACAGTTTGCCGTCATCATCCCTGACCATTTTCCCCACCCTGTAATGCAATTGACACGTCCATCCAGCCGGATTACGCGATATTCCGATCTATAGGGGACATCCTGCTCAATAGTCAAATCCATCATTATCCGGAGCTTCCCCCTGTCATCCGGATGAACCGCTTTGTAGAACATCTCAATGCTCCCATCGAATTTTGATGGATCGATACCGAGCATACGAAAAGACTGCCCGGTAAATTCACACCTGTTATTGGTAAGATCCAAATGCCAGACTTCCATATTGAACGATTTCAGCGCAAAGTCAAGCCGGTCAAGATCCCCGCTCAGTTTTTCCCTTTCCTGCTCACGCTTACTTAAGTCACAATTAATTCCATGGCGAGTTTTCTGATCGTTCTCGGGTTCCACATCCGGGATCATCGGCAGATCCAGCTGCCTGCGCCTTTCTCGTTCGTAATTGCACAACTCGTCGATGATCGCATCAGAAACAGCATGCATTTTTTGATCTGCCGGAAACAGATTAGTTAACATGTCAGGAATCGGCAATAAAGATATAAAATTGCTATACTTAATAATAATTACAATAAGGTGGACGCCATGATTCAAGCCGCTCGTAGGTGCCCATTTGCAAGCCGGATTTCGTTGACAATTACGTCTTGCGCTTCGACCATCAAAAGGTGAATGCGCCCCAAAACACTAATGCCGAATAATGTCATGGACATAAAGTCGAGCTTAAAGCTCAACTCATCACATATTTCAATCTGCATTATCCCTATAAGCGGTCAAGGAATCCGAATTTTTCGGTCTGAAATAACTTACTTATTAACATCTATCTTTTAAATATAATCGAATGGATATAAAAAGTCAAGACAAAAGTAGCCATACGGATACTTTATTGTTTGAACGGATAAGATTAGCCCGCAAAACAGCAGGCATGACGCAAGAAGCTCTGGCCAAAAAACTCGATATTGCCTATCCTACACTCAATAAATATGAAAAGGGCCGCCGGATACCGGACGCCCGGTTACTCAACCGAATGGCTAAAATTCTTGATTGCGATCCCGGCTGGCTGCTGTCCGGAGAAGGAGAGATGATTCGCCCTGCTCAAAAAAAAGTTTTACATGCCTTTGAACAATGCGCCATAAGTAATGAGGGCTCATTGCCCGATAATGTAATGGAACGGATTCTTTCTCTATTTTCGGGCATGTCCGACAGGGACCAGCAGGATATATTGAAAATCATCGAAGAAAAAAAACTCCTGCGTGAATTGATTGAGGAACGAAAAAAATGGACGGGAAAGAATCATATAGAAAAGCCCTACAATTAATATTTGCGCTTGCCGATGTCGGGTCCTTGGGGTATTACACGATTATGCGGATGACAAAAAAATAATCTTTGCAAGTCTACTTTGTTGTCAATGCCAACGCCCCGCCTGCTTTTCAACTGGGCCGCAAAGAGATTCTTCCGTGTATAATATCTAATATCTTATTAACTCCCACAGATTCGAGGTATTTCCATGGATATATCGGTGACCTTTGCCGGAAAACATTTTGAAAACCCGTTCCTGCTTGCCTCAGCCCCTCCGACTGCTGATGGAGAAATGATCGCCAGAGCATTCGAGGCAGGATGGGCGGGGGCAGTGACGAAGACGCTTACCCTTGAACCCGTGCGCAATCTGCAAAACCGTTTCGCAAGCTGCCGAATCGGCAATAACGTTTTTGCCTTTGAAAATATTGAGCTGTTGAGCGAGAAAAAACCTGAGGCATGGTTCAGGGATATAGCCCGGCTTAAGTCCCAGTTCCCTGAAAAGATAGTCATTGCCAGCATAATGGGGGATGCCGGGGACCCTAGCCAGTGGATTGAATTGGCCCTCGGTTCCCAGGATTCCGGAGCAGACATGATCGAGCTCAATTTTTCCTGCCCCCACGGTTATCCTGACCAGGGGAAAGGAGCCGCTATAGGACAGAGCGCAGAGTTCTCGGCAAATATCTGTAAATGGCTGAAAGAAGAACGGGCCTTAACTTTACCTTTGATTCCCAAACTGACCGCTGCAGTTACCGATATAACGACTATCGGCCTGGCTCTCGCAAGCGCAGGAGCCGATGCTCTCACTGCGATCAATACATATCCTTCACTTATGGGCATTGATCTCAACAGTCTCTTCCCCTTGCCTTCAGTGGCCGGCCGGAGCGCATACGGAGGCATGTCCGGCCCTGCCCTGAAGCCTATAGCTCTCAGGTCGGTTAGTCAGCTTGCTGAAAAACCTGCGCTGCCGTTAATGGCCTCAGGCGGCGTATCCTCCGGTTTTGACGCCGTTGAATTCATCCTTCTCGGAGCCTCTCTTGTACAGGTATGCACAGAGGTAATGCTGAGAGGGTATGGCGTCGTGGACGGAATGACGGAAGATCTGAAAACTTTTATGTCACGGCGCGGCTTCAAAAGCATTGACGATTTTCTCGGCATAGCCAATCGACGTGTGATTGCTCATGCAAATCTGGACAGGGCGCACAGAGTCAGGCCGAGAATCATGGCCGAACGCTGCATCGGCTGCGGGATCTGCGAGGTTTCGTGCAGGGACAGCGCACATGCTGCAATTAAACTCAGCAATGGCAAAGCAGAAGCGAATAACGGGAAGTGCATCGGCTGCGCGCTTTGCGTCCAGGTCTGCCCCAAGAGAGCCATAAGCATGGAAGAATGCGCTTAGACTGATAAAGCGGGGGTCGGAATAAATAAGAACAGAGGCCATATAAATACGCTCCTGTTTGTGACTCCAGTAAGATTATTAAGCGCTGACTACAGCTATAATATATTGAGACGCAATAATATCCGATTTTGGAGGTAGCATATGAAAAAAAAACTTGGGCTTCTCTTGATTAGCTGTATTTTTCTTGTCCAAACAGGGTGTATTGGAGCCGTAGTCGTTGGGGCAGGTGTAGGAGCCGGAACTGTGATTTATATCAAGGGAAGCCTTGAACAACAAATGAACGCTTCTGTTAAACAGGTATACTCAGCAACGCTGGCGGCATTAAATAAAATGGGGCTGCCGGTTGTTGAAAGGCAAAGGGATGAGGCAAGCGCCTCAATCAAATCAAGATTTGCAGATGGGACACATATCTGGATAAATATCAGCGCTATAACAAACTCTGTCTGCGAATTGAAGATCAGAGTCGGGACATTCGGAGACGAACAAAAATCGAGAATGATACTGGATGAAATACAGAAAAGACTTTAAGTTTCAGCCTTGCGGCTCAACCGCTGGGAAAGGTCCCGGGCTTGCTTATTTCCAGTTGTAAAGGGAAGATGGGAAGGAGCGCCGTGAATTCCAGTTTTCGACTGTGGCAAAAGGGCAAGAGAATGGGCAAATGAGGCGTGAAAAATTAATCATCTGCTGATTAAATAACAACAAGGGATTCAGGGGCAGGTCAGGGCAGGTCTGTTTTACAAAGACAATCCCCAGCCTGCCCCTTTCTCACTATTTCTTTTTTGGGGCCGTCAGCCGTTTTTCGACTTCTGCCATGATATCGGCCTTCAACTTATCTAGTTCCTCCCTGAACTCGCTGTTGGAGATCAGTTCCTCGGGTATTGATTCGAATCTTTGGGCAATCGCGTCACTGAGAAGGGCAATCTCGCTTTTTGCCGCATTGGTCTGTGTATTGGCCGTGACCTCGGTGAGCAATTGCAACTGTTCGTTGTTAGCTGAAAGTTTCCGGTCGATAGCTTCAAGCGTCGAGGCTATCCGGTCGAGCCTGTCTGCGCTCTGCCTTGCCGTCACGGCAGAAAACTGTTGCAAACCGAGCGTTTGTCCCCGGCAATAACCGGTAACATCAGCGGAAGAAGGCGCCGTATATTGCCCTACACATACCTCCAGACCCCTGACGCCGCTGAAAAAAGTGTACCCTTCCTGTTCCTGCGCCCTAGCCCTGTCCGGCAATCCTGCTATGCCCGTAACAATCAAAAGGATCATAATCGCGTAAACAATTTTATGCATGGCTCCTCCCTTTATATAATGGAAGACGGGCTGTCTGTTTCTTCCAGTTTCTTCATCGCACACTTCAGTTTTGCTGAAGCTATCGACTGCGCTGATGTCATATTTCGTTCCGGACCGGCAGCCTTACCGTGAACCGGCTCCCCTTTCCGACCCGGCTCTCAACGGTAATCTCACCAGCGTGTTTCTTAATGATATCATAGACAATGGAAAGTCCCAGCCCGGTTCCCTTCCCGGCTTCCTTCGTAGTAAAAAACGGTTCAAAGATAGTGTCGAGTTTGTCTTCCGGAATGCCGCATCCGGTATCGGAGATAACTATAAAAATAGACTGACCATCCTGATACGTCTCGATACTGATTTTTCCATGGTCTTCGATAGCCTGGGCCGCATTTATCAGCAGGTTCATGAACACCTGGTTCAACTCACCGGGATTGCAAAGGGTCGGAGGTATTTCGCCGTATGACTTCGTGACTGTTGCCTTGTATTTCAACTCGTTCCAGATGATGTTAAGTGTGTTTTCAAGCGCCGCGTTAATGTTTGCCATTTTAAATTCATGTTCGTCCAGTCTGGCAAAACTCTTCAGATTCTGGACTATCTTCTTCATTCGGTCGCAGCCTTCAAGGGACTCGGACACAAGCCGGCCCATATCATCCTCTATGACGGATATTTTCAGCCTCTTGCGCAGAGAGTCAATTTCTGCAAGCGCGCCTGTGCAGTCGTCATGCGTATCCATGAGGTCCATCTTCCTGGTTATTTCTTCCAGCGCATGCAGATATTCCATGAGCCGCACTGAGTATTTTCCAAGTGTGCCCAGGTTGCTGATGATAAAACCCAGCGGGTTATTAATCTCATGAGCCACACCTGCCGCGAGTTGACCGATAGACGCCATCTTTTCCTGGTGCAGCATTCGCGACTGGGTAGTCTGCAACTCTTTGTACGCCTGTTCCAGCTCTGTGTGACTTGCAGCAACAACGGATACATATTCATGCATTTTCCTGTTTGCGATGAGCAACTCTTCGTTGGCTCTTTTGAGCCTTGTCTCAACCTCATGGCGCGCTGTAAGGCTGCGTTCCAGGGCTTCAGCGCTGTCCCTGAGGCGGTCGATCTCATTGCCTTTTTTGTCAGCGGGAGGCAATGCTCCCAAACGTTGCAGCTCTCCGTCTACCTGCTCCAACGGCTTCACCACCCGGCGCACTACATAATTGGAAGCCATAAGCAGCAGGAAAATGATGGCTACGGACCATACAATATGTCTGATCAGGGTCTCGAGGGCATTGACCATGCCCTCATCAGCCACACGCAGGGCATGCCCGGTTGTCATTGTCATCAACTCTGATATCCCGTCCAGCGCAGGCAATGAAGCCGACGTGAGCTCGGCGGCCGCTACAGACCCTTTTTTGCCTGATCTCAACTCAGAAAGGACCCGGTCCTGCATGGAGCGGAAGACATTGAGATGGTTGTACTTGACCTCTTTGGCCTTATCACGGTGCTTCTCGATCCCTTCATATCCTACCAGCCGTTCAACCTCCTGCCAGAGGCGGTCTTCCCTGCCTCGCAGCTCATGGATATGAAACAGGCGCTCCTCTGTCGGAGCCTCACCTGCAGAAAGAGCCTCGGCAATCAAAGCGGCCTCATGGCCTGCAGTTATGCGCAATTCCATCGCATCGGCAGCCAAAAGCGTCAGGCGTGTTGTAATCTCTCCCGGCTTGAAATATCCCAGAAGCCCCTCTGTTGAAAGCTGTATACTGTGAATGAGTTTGCTGACAGTTTCAAACCATAAGGATGACAAGTTGGGATCACGCGATTTGCGGACCACCACAAAATCCTTATCAGCCTGCTGCCGCAATTGCCTGACCTTCTGCCACTGCGTGAAGGTATCGGCATATTGGACATCTGACAGGTCCTTAAGACGGTCAAGGGCCGCTGCCAGCGCCGCGTCGGCAAGTCTCCGGCGCTCATCTATAAAAGCCCGGTCCTTTGCCGTGATCGGCCCGGCTGACCTCAGGACGACCGTCGTGCGCCCACGCTCGTAGGTGAGGTGTTGAGTGGCCGTAAGCAGTTGGGCCGCAACATAGGCCCATTCAGAAAGATCCCGGCTCTGACGATATTGTCCCAGGCTGTCATTGATCTGTTGCAGCGAGGCAATAATGCTCCCACCGCCGAGGACTATCAAAATAGCCAGCAACGCTGTGCGTATTGAAGCGTGCGATGATAAAAAGGCCTTCTTCATTTAGGGTCTGATATGAAAAACTTATCGTTTCTATGCGTTCGGACCGCATACTATTACCAATAAGAAAAAGAAACAACCCGCTACACTTAATCCGTAATTAGATAATATCAGGATTCCGGAATGGGAACAAGAAAGCTTCGGATCAGAAGGCAAATTATTGAAGACTCGGGCAGCAGCTCTTCCAATATCAGATTCAGCTGATCAATGATTGACGGCGGAGCGGGTTCAGTTCTATTTTATTTACGTTTTACAGGGCGGCGAGGATATTCTCCACATACTTCTTGCATCTATCTTTAAATCCAGCTAACATATCCCGGAGGACAGTTCATTGGTAATCAGCGTTAAGCAATAAGCTTCAAGCCGATAGCGGACAGAAACAGCAGAAAAAATGCGATAAGCCAATAGAAACCGGCTAATGATACTTTGGAATGAAAGAGGGAAATTATGTTCAGGATGATTTTTACCGCTATCATGCTTGTTGGATTTGTCTGCAGCCTTTCTTTTGCCGCAGATGATTTCTCTATTCTTAAAGAGGAACGTATAGGCGACCTGCGTATCGGCCTCTCTGAAAAAGAGATCGGGGAGACAATTAATTGCGCCCTGAAACGCGGAGCTGAGGAGTTTTGGGGCGCCGATGGGGCTTATCATCAGGAATGGAAGTACGCTGATTGCGGGATTACACTTGATATGATCTCAGAGAAAAAAGGGGGCCCCAAGTCAATAGAGTCGATTACTATTGTTAAGCCCGCCAGGCTGAGCACCAAACGGGGTATTCGGATTGGGAGTACCGAACAAGCGGTCATGAAAGCCTACAAGCCGCACTGGAACAGGGAGGATAGCGAACACTTCGGCCGCTTTGTAGCAGGCTCCATCTACGGAGGCTTAATTTTCCAGTTTAAGAACGGCAGGGTGAGCGGTATCTTCCTTGGCGCAGCGGCTGAATAAGGGAAGGCGACAGGTCTGTTTTTTTGTCATTTCCTTATTGTCGGAGAATCGCGTTTTGCTCTATCCTCGCAATCTTTTCATTAATAAAGATATAGAAATCCAATGCTTGGCTTTGACCGCAAAAAATATAAACTATAATAAACGGCGATAATGACATCAACAGAATAAAAGGCGCGAAAGGAGATATATTAAAATGTTACCAGACTATCAAATAAAGATAATAATGCTTATGCATGAACTTGAGAATAACCTTGGTAATCTCTATGAGCTATTGTCAGAGAGGTTCCCCGGACACAATGATTTATGGCAGACCCTCATTAAAGAGGAAAAGGAACATGCTGAAGCAGTGCGGACCCTCTATAAGCTGACATACGAAGGGGAATCATATTTTGATGAGGGCAGGATAAAACCCGAGGCTATACAGTCAATCATCGACCGAGTGAAAGACGCTTGCGACCGCGCAAAACAGGGGAAGTTTAATGCCTTGCAGGCCCTTAGTATGACTTATGATCTTGAAAGCTCTCTCATTGCAAAAGACATTTTCAGATGTTTCGGGGTTTCGGAAAAATTTGCTGAAATGCTAAATTATTTACAGGAAGGTTCTAAAAATCACGTTCAGTTGGCAAAAAACGAATTAGATAAAATTCAGGGCTCTTGAATCTGAGAGCTGATAAACACCCTGCCTATACGAGCCTTGGGCTTGACTGACTCAGGCGGATGGTGAGATGCTAATATCAGAGATCTGCCAAGGCTTCCTGCCGTTACCCATATCCACGAGGAGAAATTGTAATGAAAGAAGCTCTCAAGTTGCTTTTAGCCTTTGCGCCATGGTTTGCCTTTTGGTTCATCGCCGGTCCTTCGATGTTCCGGCTTCGGGTCGGCATCATCGTGGCCGCTGTGCTGGTAGTTGTTATGGCGGTTACAAAACTGCACAGGGGCGCCATCTTATGGGCCGGTTACGTGTTTTTCGCCTTTGCCCTGATTTCCGTGGTCTGGCTTGAAAACGTATGGGTAATCCGGCATCTTGGAATCCTGGCTACGGGAACCCTCTTCGTTTCCGCGCAACTATCCATCCTTTTGGGGCGCCCTTTTACGGAAGATTATGCCCGTGAACATGTGCCGGAGGAACTGTGGAATTCCGCCTCCTTCATAAGGGGCTGCTATACTACAACTGCTGTTTGGTCCTGCATTTTTTTTGTGAATTGCATGCTGAATGTGGTCAAGCTCTCTTGCAGTGAGATACCGGAATGGATCTTCAGCCTGTCGGAATATTCCGTCATTTTAATGGGCATTATCTTTACCAACATATATTCCAGGGTGGCGAGAAAGAAAAGGCAGTCGCTGCAAAACCCGATATCACCATCCAATCCGTAAGAAAACAAGAGGGTGAAATAGGGACAACGGCCATTTACGGTCAATGCCCCTATTTCGATTCATCCCTTCTCTTTATCTGTTTGACCCGGTTTCGAGTTTTGTGAGCCGTTCGGTCAGCGCCTTAATTGCTGCTTTTTGTTCGGTTATTGTTTCCTGCTGCTCCTTTATCGCTTCGACCAGCACCGGCACAAGCCTGTCGTATGAAAGCGACTTGAAGCCTTTGTTATCTGTGTGGACAACCTCAGGAATCACGGCTTCTACATCCTGAGCCACCAGCCCGATATCCCTGCTCCTGGCAAGCCCCTTGCCGTTATTACCATCCGCCTTCCATGAGTAACTGACACCTTGCAGGCTAACCACCTTGTCAAGGGATGACTTCAGCGGCTCTATGTCTTTTTTGAGACGCACATCCGACACCTCGGAGAGTATGCCGTTTATTATTACGTGTTTAGTGTCGAACTCTCCGTAAATGAGAGGCGTCGTAGTGGGGCCGTTGGCTATGTAAAGCGTATTGGAGCCGGTTTCCCTGTAACCTGCCTGATATCCGACAAAGACATTGCCGTTGCCTGTCTGATTTGAAAATCCTGCCTGCTTTCCAATAAAGGTATTTCTGTTCCCGATAGTATTGCCGCGGCCCGCGCCAATCCCAAAAAAGCTATTGTAAGAGCCGGTGGTGTTGGATTGTCCGGCGTTGCCCCCGATGAAACTATTGTGATGGCCGGTAGTGTTGAAACGGCCTGCATCGCTTCCTATGAAGTTATTGAAAACTCCGCTAGTGTTGGTATAGCCTGCGCCGTAACCGAGAAAGCTATTATTAGACCCTGTGGTGTTGGAATAGCCTGCCATTACACCAATTGAGCTGTTGTATGAGCCTGTGGTGTTGGAATAGCCTGCCCAGGCTCCAATGAAATTGTTGTAAGAGCCGGTGGAGCTGAAATAGCCTGCCGCATACCCGAGGAAGCTATTGTTATTGCCGTTGGTGTTGGAATAGCCTGCCGCATACCCGAGGAAGCTATTGGACCGGCCATCGGTATTGGTAACGCCTGCATAGGCTCCGAAAAAGCTGTTATAAGTACCCGCATCAGTATTATGGTTTCCCGCAGCATATCCGAAAAAGCTACCGTAGTCGGCATCAGAACCGGCCCCGGCCATCTGGCCAAACTTTGTGGTTTCGCCGGTCTCATCCCATGCCCAGACAGATCCTGAAAGCAATAAAAACGCCGATGCAACTAGAACCGCAACTTTTCTCTTCATATTAATACCTCCCTGACGATTTCTGCCCATGGGGCATAAAAACATTTCTATACGAAGAGTATAACAAGCAATCAGTGGAGAGGCGAGAGGGGCTGGTTTGAAGGTATGCAATTGACAACAACAAAGAGGAACGGGTGTTTCCCGCCCCTCTTTGAAGGTAAATAATTTACGCTATTGTTTTATGTTTTGTTAAGCGCGTTGTGAAAGGGTTTGCCTATCTTGAAATGCAGCGCCCTCTTGGACGGCACCTGCACTTTTTCTCCTGTCTTGGGATTTCTCGCCGTCTTTCCGTCCCTGTGCTTGAGCCGGAAGTTGCCGAAGCCGCGGATCTCTATCTTTTCCCCTCGCGCAAGGGCATCTTTCATGCCGTCAAAGACGGTGTCTATTATGCCCTCAACCTGCTTTTTTGTAAGCCCCTCGACCTTTTCAGTTACCTGTTCGATGAGAGCCGATTTTGTCATTTCATACCTCCTGAAGATCTGAAGAATTACAGCCGGTTTATTATTGCGCCCGTCCCGTTCATGAGCCTTTTAGAAGCGGGTTCCAAGTCTCCAATACTGCCTGTTAAGGCATATACATATAATACATATATTTCATGCTGAAATCGGGTAGCGCGCGCATGATTCCTTCAGGCGCCTCTCCGTCGAGCAGCCTGGAAAGCGCCCCCTTCGGGGCCTTTGTGACAACCGTGGGCTCGCCTTCTATGCCGGCCAGCTGCGCCGCCTTTTTTATCGCTGTTTCCATGTCGCCAAGTTCATCGACCAGACCCAGTTTCAGCGCCTGGCTTCCTGAAAATATTCTGCCGTCGGATAAAGAGCGAACGGTTTTCACTTCCATCCTGCGGCCATCCGCAACGGCCCTGATAAACTGATCATGCACATCATTCATCACGCCCTGTATGACCTGCCTTTCTTCAGGGCCTATGCCCCTGAAGACCGACGCGAGGTCTTTCAGTCTGCCGCTCTTTACCACATCCGTCTTGACTCCGACCTTGTCAAGCAGTCCCTTGAGATTGGGCACAACCATTATGACACCTATCGAACCCGTGATCGTGCCGGGGTTTGCCATTATCAGATCTGCAGGGGCCGCTATATAATAACCGCCCGACGCCGCCACCGAGCCCATGGATACGATCACTTTTTTCTTTTCGACCGTTCTTTTCACCTGCTCATATATCTCCTGCGAGGCAGCCACGCCGCCGCCGGGGCTGTCGACTCTGAGCACGATGGCTTTAACTGAGCTGTCTTTGGCGTATCCCTTTATCTCGTCGACAACCGTCTTTGCCTCGACGATAGGGCCCGTTACATTCACCACGGCGACCTTGCCCTTCATTCCACTACTTAGAGATGTGATAATCAGGCTCAGGGCCATGATAACCACTATGAAAATAACCGAAAATAAAACCATCTTCTTCTTACTCATGTTTCCCCACATTCTTCATGCTCAGCCCGATCTTCCTCTCTTCGACATTCACTTTTATGATCCTGACCCATACTTCATCACCGTCGTTCAGCTCCCTGGATGTGTCGATTTCCGAAGAATAAATCAGGCCCTCCACGGTATTGTCCAGCTCGGTAAATATGCCGAAATCGCTTTTGCGCAATATTTTGCTTTTGAATTCCTCGCCCAGCCTGAATTTGGCGGGTATCTCAACCTCCCAGGGATCGGGGGTGAGCTGTTTGATCCCGAGGGCCATTCTCTCCCTCGCGGAGTCTACACTTAATACGACCGCGTCTATCTTTTGTCCCTTTTTCAGCATCTCGGATGGATGCCGTATATGTTTTGTCCAGGAAAGATCGGCGATATGTATGAGCCCGTCCACTCCCTCATTCAGCCTTACGAACACGCCGAAATCGGTGATTGTCTTGACCTTGCCGGTTATTATCTGCCCGACTTTATAGCGATCGCTGATCAAATCCCAGGGCTTCGGCTGAATCTGTTTAAGGCTGAGCGACAGCCTTTTTTCGTCTTTGTTTACATTTATTACCTTTACCTCGATGTTCTCTCCGATAGAGACGAGCTTTGAAGGATGTTTATGATGGGGAGACCAGTCGAGTTCGGATATATGTATGAGTCCCTCCAGTCCCTCTTCAACCTCCACAAATACTCCATAATCCGTGATGTTGACGATCTTGCCCTGTATATTCTTGCCCAGGGCATACTTTTGTTCGACAGAAAGCCAGGGATTCGGCTTCTTCTGTTTAAATCCAAGTGTAACCTTATGCGTCTCGGGATCGTACTTTAGAACCAGAAACTCTCTTTCTTCGCCGATAACAAAGAATTCAGCCGGATGACTGACCCTTCCCCAGGAGATATCCGAAATATGCAGCAGCCCGTCAATACCGCCCAGATCGACAAACACGCCGTAATCGGTGATGTTCTTTACCCTGCCCTTGACAAGAGCGCCCTCACTCAGCAACTTCAGCGTCTCTTCCCTGAGCTTCGTGGTCTCTTCTTCTATTACTGCGCGCCGCGACACTATTATCGACATGCCGGGCGTTGTCGGGCCTGCATGCGGCCTTGCGTGCGCCATCTTCAGTATCTTCACCCTGATGGTCTCTTCGTCAAATTCGTCAAGGTTCTTCACGGGCTTGATATCCATCTGTGAAGCGGGCAGAAACGCCTTTATACCCGAAACATTAAGGATCAGGCCTCCCTTGGTCTTTTCGATCACCTTGCCTTCAACAGCTCTGCCGTCCTTCATGGCGGCCGACAGGGTCTCCCAGGCGTTTATCCTCGCAGCCCTTTCCCGGGACAATGTTATTACTCCATCATGGTCATTAATTCTTTCTATAAAGACATATATTTCATCGCCGATCTGCAGTTTCCCGATCTCTTCGCTGCTGAATTCAGACACCGCCACCGACCCCTCGGATTTGTATCCGATATCGACAACAACAGCGGCGGGTTTAATCGACATTATCTTGCCCTTTACCACCATACCGCTGTGTATGTGATGCAGTGTCTCGGCATACATCTGTTCAAGTTCTCTGTTCTGGTCTTCGCTGTTCTGCGTGTTCATACTATTAGCGTCCTCCCATATCTCGGATTCTGTCCGCTACTTCCTCAATGATCCAGTCCGGTGTTGAGGCTCCTGCCGTGATCCCGACTTTATCCACGCCCGCGAACCAGTCATTCCTGATCTCTTTGGCCGTTTCTATGTGATACGTCGGCACCGCCATGGATATGCAGAACTTCGCGAGCTGCGTCGTATTGGCGCTGTTCTTTCCGCCAACCACAATCACCACGTCGACCCCTTTTGCGATTCTCTTCGTCTCTTTCAGTCTCAGGGCCGTGGAATTGCAGATCGTATTGAATATCTTCAGTTCTTTAATCTGGTCGACCGATTCCGCAACAAATCTCTTCAACACGGAAATCGGCTGGGTAGTCTGAACAACAACGCCTACCCTGCTCCTGAGTTTGGGCAGGGGATCATCCTTGTTAATGACGATACAATCAGGACCGGCGTAGCTCACAAGCCCGATAACTTCAGGATGTTCCCTGTCGCCGATGATGACGACCTGATAACCTTCTTCCTTCAGCAGCCCGGCATAGCGCTGAGCTTTTTTTACAAACGGACATGTGGCGTCTATTACTGTATACGTCTTTTTTGCAAGCCTCTCGGATATCTCACTTGTAACGCCATGAGTCCTTATGATCAGAGTCTTTATCCTGCGGTTGTCTATCGACTCTATGGGGGCGACCCCCTGTGCTTTAAGTCGTTCTATAACCTGGGGATTATGTATTATGGGGCCGAGAGTGTATACCTGCCCGCTCTTTTTCGCAGCGTCAAAAGTAAGATCCACAGCCCTTTTAACACCGAAACAGAAACCCGCCCTCTTTGCTGCAACAATCTTGATCCTGTCCGCCATTAAGCGCCTCTTTAGCAAAGTCTCTTATTGCGCAGAAAAAATCCGAACCAGAAATATAGATTACAGGATTTTGTATATATATTTCAAGGATATACCTTTTTTGCCTCTAATGCAATACTCTCGACTACATCCTCAATCGACATTCCGGTGGTATCTATGCAGACGGCGTCGTCGGCCTTTTTCAGCGGCGCCAGCTCGCGATTGCTGTCGCGAAAATCCCTTTCCCTTACATCTTTGATCGCATCGTCCATTGTCAAAGACATGCCTTTTGCCTTCAGTTGCAGATATCTCCTGCGGGCGCGCTCTTCAACAGACGCGTCCAGATATATCTTTACACCGGCATCGGGAAATACAACTGTAGTCATATCCCTTCCCTCAACGACAATGTCATGGCTCCGTCCCGCATCCTTCTGTATTTCGAGAAGATAATCCCTTACACTTTTTTTTGCCGAGAATACCGAGGCATAATGCCCGGCCTCGGGTGTCCTTATCTCATCGGAAACATCTTCTCCATCGAGAAAAATGCGGTCATTAACAAATCTTAACACGGTGTTTTTCATTGCCGCTGAAATTTCAGCTTCCGGATCATCGGCCTTTTTCCCCATCCTGACCAGCTTTAGCGCAAGAGCCCGGTAAAGGGCCCCTGTATCAAGATACTGAAATTCAAGCCGCTTTGCAACAAGCATGGAAACGGTTCCCTTGCCGGATCCCGAAGGCCCGTCTATGGCAATTATCCTTGGCAACCCCGGACCTCCAGTTCCCTGAGTTTTTCATAAAACCCAGGGAATGATATATCGACACAGGAAGCGTCCTTTATCAGCATGCCGGTTTTCGATACAAGACCTGCAACGGAAAGAGACATTGCGATCCTGTGATCACCGTAGCTCTCGATACCGCTTCCCTTCAACTCTTCACCTCCGGTTATATCCATGCCGTCAGGATATTCAGACAGTTCCACTCCGAGCTTCGACAACTCCGTTGCCATGGCCCTGATCCTGTCCGACTCTTTTGCCCTCAGTTCCTCCGCGCCCCTTATTTGAGTAACGCCATCGGCAAGGCTCGCAAGCACACATATAATCGGGAATTCATCAATAAGCGAAGGTATCAGATCGCGTCCTATACTTGCGGCCGCCAGCCGTCCTGATGTCGCGCAGACAATATCGGCGACAGGCTCTCCCGACACCTCCCTGATATTTTCCAGCTTTATTGTCGCGCCCATTTGCTCCAATACCCGCAGCATGCCTGTCCTTGCAGGGTTGACACCGACACCTTTGATCATGATCTCTGAATTCGGCACAATAAGCGCGGCTGCAATAAAAAAAGCTGCGGAAGAAAAATCAGCCGGGGCTTGCATATCTAAGGCCTCAAGCCGCCTCCCGCCCCTTATGGATATCCTGAACCCATCGGCCCTTATATCAGCGCCCATGGCGGCAAGCATTCTCTCCGTATGGTCTCTCGATTTCTGGGGTTCGGTAATTATCGTAGTCCCTTCGGCATAGAGCCCCGCGAGAATAAGACATGATTTAACCTGCGCAGAAGCCATCGGCATTATGTAATCAATGGCCTTAAGGCCGCCTCCCCTAATGGCTATAGGGGGATATTTGTCTCCGCCCCTCGCAGAGATCGCTGCGCCCATTTTTTTAAGAGGGTCTATTACACGGGCCATGGGTCTCTTTTTCAGCGAGTCGTCGCCCGTCAGCACGGAGAAAAACGGATTGCCGGCCAAAAGGCCGGATATCAGGCGGATGGTAGTGCCGGAATTACCGCAGTCTATTACATCATCTGGTTCAACAAAACCGTTCAAGCCCTTACCGTCTATCACGAGTTCATCAGAACCGTTGTCTGTAACCTCAACGCCAAGCATACGGAAGGCCTTTACAGTGCTCAAAGGATCTTCGGCGCGAAGGAAATTAGTGACCCTGCTTCGGCCCTCCGCCATGGAGGCGAACATGACGGCGCGATGAGAGATGGATTTGTCCGGCGGCGGGACGATCTCTCCCCTCAGGCCCTTCGATTTCTTTATCTCAACGGTTTTCATAGTTTAACGATATGTGGAACGGCATGCGTCAAATCCTTTACAAGGCAATAGATTTTTGAAACCAGGGCAATATTATTGTGATCAAGAAAGATCGCTTGTGATTTAATTTCATCGAGTTTCCCTGTTTGCACATACTTCAAGGTATTGCCGGTAAAGTCTTCTCCGCACACCGTTCCACATATGATCATGGATAGAGGGGCCTGTCCAGGATTTACGGCCTGTCGCAGACAAGCGTAGAATCGGGACTGTTCCCGGTGATTGAAGGCTTTGAGGCATGTCGCTCCATATTGCGCCTGCAAATTCATATCTACTGTTTCATCCTCGCCCTTAACTTCTGCGCGCGGTTAAACTCATTCTCGAGCCACTTCCAGTCATTCTCTTCAATGCAGCCGTATATCCGCTCAAGGTTGTCCCTGAATATATCGAGGGCCTCCAGCAGATTCTCCCTGTTGAATCTGGCTATATCCCGCCACAACTCAGGCGAGCTCATGGCTATCCTCGTGCAGTCTCTGAACCCTCCGCCGCTGTAATCCATGCGGTTCGGATCGACACTGTTGACGGTGTTGACAAGCGCGTAGGCAACCATATGCGGCAGATGACTTACGAGCGCAAATATCTCATCGTGCAGAAAAGGATTCATTACCTCGACCTTGCCGCCGACCTGCTTCCAGAGCGCAATTATTGAATCAAGCGCGTTATTGTCGGATTTCTCCGTCGGAGTTACAATACAGCGCACTCCGGCAAAAAGATCGTGCCGGGCCTCGTCTATGCCGGACTTGTCTCCGCCAGCTATCGGATGCGATCCTATGAAACAGACCCCTTCAGGCATAAGGGCCTCGACATCCGATACAAGACCGCCCTTTACGCTTCCGACATCTGTAACAAGCGCGCCTTTTTTCAAGGCAGGCCTGATAGCAGAAGCAATGTCCGTAAATAATCCTACCGGCGTGCAAAACACAACGATATCCGCATCTTCAACTGCAGTCGCAGCATCGAGATAATAATCATCGATGATACCCGCGTTCATGGCGCGTTCGAGATTTTCTTCCTTCCGGCCGTGTCCGACGATCGTTTTGCAAAGCCCCGAATGGCGCATCGCAAGGCTGAGAGACGCGCCCAGCAGGCCGACCCCGATTATTGACGCCTTGTTGAAATAAGCTGCCATTGCGATCTCCGTCCCCTGTTATATTTCCCTGCCCACAGCCCGGGCGACAAGTTTAAGCTCGGTCATCAGTTGCGCAAAGTATTCGGGCCTGAGAGACTGTTCGCCGTCAGAGAAGGCTTCTTCCGGATTGGTGTGGACTTCGATAATAAGCGCATCCGCCCCGACCGCAACGGCCGCCTTCGCCATCGGCCCGACAAGATCCCTTTTGCCGACTCCATGACTGGGATCAACCACAACCGGAAGATGCGTCAACTGTTTTAGAAGCGGCACAGAGCTGAGATCGAGAGTGTTCCGGGTCGCGGTCTCAAAAGTCCTGATGCCGCGCTCGCACATCATTACCTTGTTGTTGCCCCTCGACATGATGTATTCCGCCGACATGAGCCACTCCTTGATGGTGGCGGAAAGGCCCCTTTTGAGGAGAACCGGCTTGTCGATAGAACCTACCTCGAGCAGAAGCCTGAAGTTCTGCATATTGCGGGCTCCGATCTGTATGATGTCGGAGTATTTGCACACGACCTCCATATCCCTCGGATCCATCAACTCGGTGATCACCGGAAGTCCTGTCTTCTGCTTTGCCTCTGCAAGATATCTCAACCCCTCTTCGCCGAGCCCCTGAAAGGCATAAGGCGAAGTGCGGGGCTTGAACGCGCCGCCCCTGAGAATGGAGGCCCCTGCGGCCTTCACCTTTTCGGCGACATTAATGATATTGGACCTGTTCTCGACTGCACAGGGGCCGGCCATGACCTGGATCTTTTCCCCGCCAATCACGACTCCGTCAACATCTATCCTGGTGGGCGCTTTCTGAAAGTCGCGGCTTGCGAGTTTGTAGGGTTTGAGGATGCGGAGCACGTCTTCGACTCCGGGCATCGCCTTTATCGCATGCTCTTCATCATCCGTAATCTTGGAGGTGTCGCCGATTACCCCGATGATCGTCCTCTCGGTGCCTCTTGAGATATTAGCTGAAAGCCCCTTGCTTTCGAGTTTCTTCAGTATATGTTTTATATTTTCTTCCGGAGTATCAGGCTGGATGACAATAATATCCATATATAAACCTCCCTACAGTCAAGCGGGCAAAAAAAACCGCCTGTTCATTCTCTTGTTTTATTGACAACTCACAAACTGCTTTTCAGCGCCTCTATGAAACGCCTGTTGCTCTCATATGCGCCAATAGATACCCTTATCGCCTTTGGACCTACAGGCCTTATGATTACGCCCTTCCGCAGCAAAGAATCAAACAGCGGCGCGGCTTCAGTGTCAAGCGGCATATAAATGAAATTGGCCTCCGTAGGCACATATTTCAGCCCGAGCGCCGCGAGTTCCTTATACAGATATTTCTTCCCCTCTTCATTAATTGATAATGAATATTTCAGATGTTCTTCATCTTCAAGGGCCGCGGCGGCCGCCTCCTGCGCCAGGCTGTTACTGTTGAAAGGCTCCCTGATCTTGTTCATTTCCTCAATGATCTCCGGTTTCGCAATTCCGTAACCTATCCTTAAACCGGCCAGCCCATAGGCCTTTGAGAAAGTCCTGAGCAAGAGGATATCCCTGCCTTCGGCAAAATATGTGCCCAGTGTGTCTGGATAATCGGGATCTGTCGCATATTCGTAGTACGCCTCATCCATAACAACAAGAACTCCGTCCGGCACGCATTTCATAAAGGCGTCGAATTCTTCCCGGCGGTTGATAGTTCCCGTAGGATTATTCGGATTGGCCACAAAAACGATCTTTGTCTTAGGGGTAATGGCGTCGGCCATAGCTGAGAGACTATTCGTATAATCCCTCTGGACGATCTCATGCGCAATCCCGCCGATGGATTTTACGGACATCGAATAGACGACAAAAGAATTGG
>JGI20214J51650_10000025_pt1 | contig 94923 bp, 80 predicted proteins | sample WetSurMetagenome_FD_51650 | JGI IMG/M metagenome (IMG submission 51650)
AGACCTTCCTGCCGTGGGGCATGGGAAGCGTCACGTTCACCGCCGATTCCTCGGCCCCGTCGTTCACGATAGGCGGAGCGCATCAGTTCTTCGGCACCGGCAGGCAAATCCGCTCAAGCGTGATCACCACCCGTTCCAACCTTGACAACAGCGAAGCGACCTTCGACTTCGACACGGTCGTCCGCTCGCCCGTAACGGTAAAGCTCGCCGTCCGCGCAAACCACGCCGAATGGAACGGGTTCCTTCAACGGCAGGACAACGACGGCACCGACACCGTTTACCGCGCCCGCGGCGCCGAAACCGGCATGCACCTCAACGCCTCGCTCTCCAAGCGGACGGGGCGGGTGGCCGCCGAACTGAACCTGCTTGGTTCGATCATCGGGTATACCCGCGCCGTCCAACCCATCGGCGACGCGGGCGCCTCGGTGACCTATGACGGCGATGCCTGGTGCGCGGGCATCCATTTCGGCACGGTCACGTCGCGTCCCGATGTCCGCGGCCTTCCCGATTCGCTTTTCAGGATGCAGCTCAATCGTACCTATGAGGCTTCCCTGCCGTTTTTCTTTCGCCGCGGCATGGTCACGAGATTCGGCGTGGAACCCTATGTCCGCTATTGCACGAACGCGCCGCAACTCGATCCGGTCAATCGGATTTGGAACCCCAGCGGCTCGACGCGGGTACGGGCATACGGTTCCGATTTCGACTGCCGTATCGTGCCCGTGTCGTGGGCGGAACTTTCCGCGGCTCTCAACCTCGCCGACGCCCGCAGGACAAGTGCCGCCGGGAGTCCGCTTGCCTACGAATGGAACCTTCCCTGGACAATCCGCGTGAGCCTGCATCTTCGTTCGAAAAGCGACCGTTTTCATCTTTACGTCGATTACATCCGCTCCAAAGGCCTGCCCTATTACGATCTCGACGAGCAGGCCTATGCTTTGCTGCCGCTCTACCGCAGTTTCGATCTCAATTTTCAGATTCGCAATTTTATTCCCATGCAATACCGTACAATCAATCCCTTGCATTTATATATAGGCAAACTTGACGCTTACATGACGCTCAAGAACGTACAGGATATGCTTCATGTGTCGAACGTGCGTGACTATTATTGGGACAATAACGGGAACCGCCGGCCGGTGTATCTCGGGTTCGGCAGGGTCGACATCGGAGCGCGGTTCGGGATAGGGGTTGGAAAGAAATGAAATTGAAACGGCGATTGAGATATTCAACGCAATCCCTTTTTCTCCGCGTCGGAAGGAAGAATCTGTCTCACGCCGCTTGAAGTAGGCGAGCCTCCATGAGCCCGCTAAAAAAAATCCTATATTTTCTCCATCACCCCCCGTCGCTTTCTATATTTCCAACAATAACAGGATTCAGGTATCCGCAGTCAGGACAGAAGAAGGAGGGAGTGGTGTATGAAAATGAGGAGAACTTTAATCGCTTTAGCCGCTTTGCTGGCCGTCCAGTCGGCTTATTCACAGCCCGAGTTTTCTGCCGACAGCATCAAAAACATGTGCAAGCGCGTGGCCGGGGGGCGCCTGACCTCCAGGCTCGCAAACGGTTGGCAACTGGGCACCTATTTTGAAGGGGTCATGGCCCTTTATGATTTAACGCAAGAGAAGAAGTACCTCGACAGCACCGTGGCATGGGGAACGTACCACAACTGGCTTTCTTCGTCGAACGATTCGTTTCCCACGAATTACGACAATGTCGGTTGCTACCAGGCCTATCTCGAGACCTACTTGGCCGATCCGCAGGCGGCCAACCTTCCCCACATAAGGGCGGCGCTGAATTACGCGAAGCGGTACACCTACGACACCTGTCCCAACAGGTGCAACGACGCCACGTGGCCCATTGTAGACCAGTTTCACATGGCAGCCCCGGTACATGCCCTGGCCGCCCAGATTCTTTTGGATCCCGTCATGTTCGATTCGGTGTACAAGTATTCCGTTTCGAACGCGAGACACCATTATAACGTAAAATTCCACCTGTTCAATTCAAACTGTTCGGACACGAACACCACCAGACTTTGGTGGGGGCGCGGATGCGGATGGGGCGTCTGCGGGGTCTGCCGGATACTTCAGTTCCTTCCGCCCGATCATCCAGGACGTGCATGGTTCGAGCAGAAAATCGTTGAAACGAGTGCGAAGCTTCTCACCCTCCAGGACCAGACCGATGGGATGTGGAGAAGCGATCTGTTCCAGCCCTCTTGGAATAAGGAGGCAAGCGGCACCGCCTTTTTCTGTTACGAGCTTTTTTACGGCATCCGCCACGGAATACTCGACACCGCCACCTATCTCGGCCCCGCCAAGAAGGCCTGGAAGGGGCTCATCGGATGCGTGGGTGTCGATTCAAACCGACCAAATTTGCCGGGATGGAGCCAAGGCGTCGGCGGGGGGCCCAGCAACAATTTTGGTCCCACCAATCACGACGAATACACCGAAGGCGCGTTTTTAATGGCGGGGAACGAATTCTACCAGTTCGTGGTGAATGGAATAACTGCGGTTTCGCCTTCCGCGGTCTCCATTGGAAAAACAGTTGCCGGGCGCCATGGCGCAATGTCTCTGTGCGCGATCCCTTCGAATGGCATGGTGCGTGTCCCCGATGGCGCGACATCGGCACAATTTTTCTCTCCCTCCGGAAGGATACTCGCATCGTGCGCCGTGGGTGAGGGACGGAGCAATATAGCCGTTCCGTCGACGGCCCGGGGCAAAGGAATCGTGGTGGTGCGGTTTCTGTTCGGGCGGTAAGGATGCCGGGCCGGGATATACTCACGCCCGTCCAATGGCGCGTACCCGCACGTAAGATTTTCGCCGGCCCCTTGTTCCCCCGGCGGGGATTTATTTTAAAGCCCGGCAAAATCTTGCCGCGTTCCTTGTTTAAACGACATCCTCCATGCCCGTTAAAAACAGCAAAGCCGTCCTTGACGAAGTGCCCGTTCTGGTGGCCGAGGGGCTCATCACGCCCGAACAGGGCGAACGGATCGCCCGGCGTTATTCGGCCGGCCGTCCCGCAAGGCCGAATACGGCGCTTGTCGTGTTCGGGATCCTCGGCTCGATTCTGCTGGCCAACGGCATCATCCTCATCCTTGCTCACAACTGGGCCGATCTTCCGCAGGCCGTACGGACCGTCATCGCGTTTCTCCCGCTCGTCGCGGGCCAGGCAACGGGCCTCTGGGTACTCGTCCGCCGGCGGGGTTCCAGGCCCTGGGGCGAGGGCGTTGCGGGGTTCATCTTCCTTTCGGTCGGCGCGGCAGTTGCGCTCGTTTCCCAGATTTACCATGTAAAGGGAGATGTCGGTTCCTACCTGATCACATGGCTGCTGCCCGCACTTCCGCTTGTCTACATTTTTATGTCGACCACGGCGTCGGTGCTGTACATCTGCGGGATAACCGCATGGGCCGTCGCCGACCGCGTTTCCGGCGGGACGGCGACGTTTTTCTGGGCCCTTGTCCTGCCGGTTTTCCCCTATTACTGGCTCTGCGTCCGCCGGAACATGTCCGGCGTTTCCGCCAACGTCGTCGGGTGGTTCATTGGAATCTGCGTTGCGTGCGGAGGCACGCTTGCCGCCGGGAGCATTTCCGGCGGGGCGTGGGTCCTGGTGATGATAGGGCTGTTTGTCGTCCTGTTCGCCCTCGGCAGGATACTTTTTCCAAACAACAACTCGCTCTGGACCGCCCCGCTTTACAGAATAGGCATCATGGGGCTCATAGCCACCTATGCGGTTCTTTCGTACAAGGGGGTCTGGCAGTACCTGTCGTTCGAGACAAGGCACGAGGCCGCGTTTTCATCGTATGCGGGAAGCACCGCCATCTGGATCGCGGCGGTTGGATTGTCGGCGGTCGCGGCGAGAAAAAACCTTCTTGAGACGCTGCTCGTGGGGGCCGGCCTGCCGCTGTGCGCCCTGTGTTTCGGGTTGCACGACCGGGAATCGATGCCCGCAATCCTTTTCAGCCTTTACGAGTTCGCCATCGGCCTGGTGTTCCTGGTGAGGGGGCTCCGTTCCAAATCCGGCGCCTCGCTCAATTTCGGGTTCCTTGTGATCACGGTCGTCGTTCTCCTCAAGTTTTTCGACGGCGACTGGTCGTTCACGGCGCGCGGGATTGCATTCTCGGTGCTCGGCGCCGCGTTTCTTGCCGCCAACATTTTTCTGAGCCGTAAAAAAGGCCCGCGGACATGAAGAAAAAGGTGCTGCTGGTCCTGTATTCGCTGACGATTGCGGCCCAGCTCGCCGTGCCCGGGCTGATGATACAATCCGTCGAGGACGTACTGAATTCCGGTACGCGATACAGATTCACCACCGAGCCGATCGATCCGGTGGACGCCTTTAGGGGAAGGTACGTAGAGTTGCGGTTCACCGCGGAATCATGCACCTGTGGCACCGGCGAACGTTTCAAGGAGGGCACCACGGCGTTTGCGGCCCTTGCGAACGATTCCGGCGGGTTCGCCCATGTTTCCCGGCTGTCGCACCGGAGACCGGAGACGGGAGACTTCTTTAAAGTCAAGGTCAACCGGGCGGGCGAGGGCAATGCGTCGATCACTTTCCCGTTCGACAAGTTCTTTGTGGACGAAGACCTCGCCCCTCGGGTCGAGACGCTGTACCGGGAGCATAATCTCCGGGGGAAACAGGACTCCTACGCGGTGGTGCGGGTCAAAAACGGGAGGGCCGTCATGGAAGACCTGATCGTGGGAGGACTGCCGGTGCGGGAGGCCGCCAAAAAGGCGCGGGAATGAGCGTTCGGATTCTTTCCGTTCTCGAATTCGTCCGGGAGGCACCTCCGCGAAGAAGTTTTCACGCTCCCTTGAGAAAAGTCGCGCATTGCGCGTACAACGGATTTTTTCCGCGCATTCGGGAGGATTCGAATTTCCTCAAGTCAAATTAATCACCCGTCTTGCATCGCTATCTTAGGTTGCCTTTTTCCGCGAGTACCTTTCCCTCTCCACTAACAGTTCAAAAAGTCCTTGCAATTATTAACCACGTTTACTATATTAACAGTGTTAATATTGTTAACACTTGTACCTGAACGGGGTTTTTGTGAAACCAATCCAAGAAGAACGCATGAAAGGCTACTTCCTCACCGCGGCCAAGGAACTTATCCGCAGCGAAGGCCTTAAGGTGGTGAGCGCGAGAAACGTCGCGGAAAAAGCCGGTTTTTCCTATGCGACGCTGTATAACTATTTCAAGGATATCCGGGACCTGATTTTCAGCTGCGTCGAGGATTTCATGGGGGAATGCAGGGATTTTGTGGCCAAGGAAGTGCCCAAAACCGGTTCCGGCGCCGTGGCTCTCACCGACATCAGCAAAAGCTACGCGAAGTTTTTTATTCAATATCCCGGCATCTTCGACCTGTTCCATCAGGAGGAAACCAACCAGATTTCCACGCCCAAATCGAATTTCAGCGAAATCGACGCGTTTTTCGATTCACTCGCTTCAGGCGAATGGGAAATCATCGGAAAACAAAAGAAAGCCGCGGCCGGAGAAATCGCCAAAGCCCGTGAATTTCACAAATTGGCGCTGCACGGTTTTCTGCTGTTTTACCTTAATAAAAGAATATCGCCCAAGTATAACGATGTCATGGATACCATAGCGGAACTTACCCGCTTTGCGGTGCGCTCCATATCGTAAATAAAATGTATTGCGAACTTTTAACCGGAAGACCTTTATTGAATGGACAATGGGCAACGAAGATTCTCGCCGTATACGCTGCGTTCCTGCTTTTTCCCGCCTTGCCGTTACACAGGTACGGGGCCGCGAATGCGCAGGAACGCGGTCTTTGCCGGCATCGACGAAGAACGGGCATTCGTTGATTCATGTAGTTCTGGCGGCAGTGGGAAATGGCGGTGTCGGTAGGGTTATAACGCGGTTTTGGTGAATCCCGGTGCGAGCGAATTCCTCGACGTTTACTTCGAGGTCTTTCAATACACGGATACGGTGGCAGCACGTAAAAATCTTATTTGTTGTTGACATGGAGAGATGAGAATCCTATATTCGCAAGTTACGCCATGTCGATTTTTCGCGACGTGGAAGGAACACTCGTGTTTCGAAAGATCGTTCAGCTGTTTTTTTTTGCCTCGTGCCTTTCATATGCACAACCGCCGGTCGCGGAAATAGACACGGTGTCGGTGCCGCCCGTTTTCCTCAAACTCACCGGCGTTTCCGGCGGCGTATATACCTACCGCGGGAAGGTCGCCTATCGAATTATCGGCTGGTCAAACGACCGTTTCAACGTGTCATTGTCACTCGTCCGGGACGGCACCGGCGAGACGGTGCCGCTTACCATGACAAAGGGCGACGTCGGCACGGTGGCATGGCCGGGAAACAAGGGAATTCATTTCACGTGCAGCTTCGACGGCCCGCCGGACGGGACCTACAGGGCGAAGGTTTCCATCGTCGCCTCGCGCAGCGACACCGCGCAGGCCGTCGAAAACCTCATCGCCGGGATGTCCAACGCCGACAAACAAGCAATCATCAACGGCGCGGGCGCGGGCGGTGTGCCGGCGACGGCATGGCAGGACGGTTCGTACGGCATACGCGGGGGCTACGCCTATCCGTGCGGCGAGGCCATGGCCTCCACGTTCGACACGGCGCTGGCGGAGGAGGGCGGAGTTTACAAGGGCGAAGATTTCAGGGGCCTCGGCTGCAACATCATGCTGGGCACCTCCATGAATCTTGTGCGCGACGGGCGGAGCGGACGTTCGTTCGAAAGCTACGGGGAAGACCCTTTTCTCATGGGGAAAATGGCTGCGGCTGATTGCCGGGGATGCACCAGAAGCGGCCTTATGGTGACGTGCAAGCATTATTGCTGCATGAACGAGGAGCGGGCCGCAGGCTATTACCCGGTGATGATATCCGAGCGAAGCCTGCGTGAACTGTACGCCTTTCCCTTCGGGATGGCCGCCTCGCAGGGCCCCGCCACGGGCGTCATGACCGCGTACAACAGCGTAAACGGGTATCTCAGCCCTCAGAACAGGCATCTGCTCACCGATATCCTCAAGAACGCCTGGGGTTTCAAGGGGTTCATTCTGACCGACTGGGACAACGGGGGCGGCAACTTTAACGCGTGCGCGCTGGCCGGGCTCGACCTGCCCGTGCCGGGGACGTGGGGAGATCGCCTTGCCGCCATGGTCCCGGCGACCATATCGCAGGGCTTTTTCGACGACAAGGCGCGGCGCTGGCTGTGGTCGCGGTACAAGGCCCGGTGTTTTGAGCCGGGCTATTCCATCGCATCCACGTTCCACGACTCCATCGACAACGCGGCGCATTACGGCTATGTCCGCCGCGCCGCGCGCGAGGCGGTCGTTCTTGTCAAGAACGACCGCGGGCTTCTGCCGCTGGACGCGACAAAGCCCGTGACCATCGCCTGCGTCGGGCCGTGGTCGAGCCAGATGCGGTGGCATGTATCCGCGGGCAGCGAGGTGATGCCCCGCCATAGAACGCCGCTCACGTCCGCGCTTGCGGCCGTGGGAGGCGCCAACGTGACCGTCACCGCCGATTACCATGCGTGCGATTACGCAATCGTGTGCGTGGGCAGCGACGACAAAGGCGAAGGAATCGACCGCGTGGAAGTGAGCCTGCCCGACACCCAGGACGCGCTCTGCGCCGCGGTGGAGGCCGTAAAGCCGGGCAAAGCCATCGTGTTCTACACGGGCGGCAGCTGTTCCGATTCGGGGGCGTGGTCGCAGGCGCCCGCAATCGTCATGTCGTTTTTCGCCAGCGAGGACCATACGCTCGCGGTGGCCGAGGCGATTTTCGGCGAATACAATCCGGCCGGGAGGCTTCCATTCACTTTTCCGGCGGACTCGACCCAGCTTCCGGTGTTCGGCATCGGGTATCCGTGGAACCCGTCGGGTGCTGTGAGGGACGTTTACGAAGACGCCTGGGAGGGCAGGGGATACCCCTATTACGACCGTCATAATCTGAAGCCCCTGTTCTGCTTCGGCCACGGCCTGAGCTACACCACGTTCGCATACGGCAACCTCCGCGTGTCGCCGCCGGACGGCTATCCGGGAGACACGTTTCACGTAAGCGTCGACGTCACCAACACCGGCGCCCGCGGCGGCGACGAGGTGGTCCAGCTGTACCTGCACGACGAGCAGAGCGCACAGCCGCGGCGCTACAAGGACCTCCGTGGGTTCGCGCGGGTACCGCTCGACGCCGGCCGGACAACGACCGTGGATTTCACAATCACCGAGCGCGACCTGGAGTATTACGACACCACCCAGGCGGCGTGGGTGGTGGAGCCGGGCCCCGTCGACGTGCTGGTGGGGGCGTCGTCTCTTGATATAAGACAACAAGGCACACTGACGATTCGGTAGGCCAGCCTCTCCAAAGGAAAGACGGCGCATGGTTCTTCACATCACTCACCGCGAAGCGTGGGAAGCGTCGCTCTCCGGCGGTTATTACAGGCCGGCATCGCTGGACTCGGAAGGCTTTATCCATTGCTCCACCATCGATCAGGCAATCGACACCGCGAACGGGTTTTTCCGCGGCGAGAAAGGGCTGGTACTTCTTTGTATCGACGAGAAAAAGATCGATGCGGAACTGCGGTACGAACCTCCGGCGGGCGGCGCGGTAAAGGATTCGAGAGTCTATGACTTATTTCCGCACCTGTACGGGCCCCTCAACGTTTCCGCCGTGGTCGGGGTGGCTAAACTCGCGCCCGACGCGGAGGGAAAGTTTATCATGCCGGTGGAGATCGGAAAACTGATTCAAGACTGACTCCAACGGGGAGCGCATTCCTTGCAACTTGCCGCGAGGTTTTCCAATGTATTGAAGCTCCCGGTGATAGTATCCATTTCGAGCAAACTGATTTTTCGCATCCGGAAAAACCAGGGTATTTTTATTGGCAATTACGGCAGGAAACCTTATATTCTCTATATATTCTTTTTTTGTATTGCGGGCCGCCTCCGACGCCGTCCGGTTGGAGTGACTGTATGCCCGCCATTTTAAAATGCGCAACGTTTTGTCCTTTATTATAGAAGGAGGAGTTTCATGAAAAGGTTCTTTTTGAATGTAGCGTTGCTGGCTGTTTTTCTGGTTCCGGCGGTTGTTTCGGCCGATACGATTGTCCCGTGTCCGGATTGCATGCCCGCCGTGGCAGACACCTGGCCCCACAACACCGGTAAATATGGTCATGGTACCCGGCATATCTACCTCCACAACCGATGGCACAAAGACCTTATAGTTCACGCAAACGGCAACGGCAACGGCAGCACACCAGCCTGGACAAACCTCACATTTACGCTGAAGATGGGGAAGGACACGGTTCTTCAGGTCCCGAATGGTTGGGGCTCGGCGAGGATATGGGGACAGTGGGACCCCACCTATCAGAACCCGTTTACCCTTTTTGAGATGACATTGCACGCAGGATGGGGGTGCGATTGGTACAATGTGAGCCTGGTTGACGGTTATAACCTTCCCGGAATATTTAAACCCATACCGGGAACATTTGTCGCCGGTAATCCTCAACATCTGAATACCGAAGGGCGACCTGTCGACTATACGTGCGGTCAAGGCGGCTGCACGAGCGACCTGTATTTGACCGTTCCGGCATCAATGTTGAAATTGGCGGCCAATGGCGATACCAACGGGATTTATTGCCAGGACAACACCCAGTGTCGCGCTCTTAAGAAAGCGGCTTGTCCCACCTCATACAGTTTTGACTATGACGATCCCACAAGCCTGTTTACCTGTCCATCGGCACATATTAATGACGCTGCCACCGCGATTGGACCCGACTATGTCATTTATTTCGGTTTGCCTCCCGCCACTCCGGTCATCAGCAACGGCAAGCCGACGATGAATCACGCTTTTATCGGAAATGCATCCGTTACGATAACAAAGAATAAGGAACTGACTTATCTCTATGGCGGGAAGGAACCGGCGACGCTGGAAATCTATTCCTGCTCAGGAAAACTGATGCTCCGGACGGCGGCCAACGAATCCGGCAGCATTCCCGTTCCTAAGCTTAACAGCGGCTTGTATATCGTCACGCTCAGGTCGGACCACGTGCTGGCGACAAAGCAGATGATGGTTTCGAGATAGTAGAATTTCTTGCCGATTGATTTGGGGCCCCCGCATCCAAGAAGAGACGGGGGCTTTCTATTTGCCAGACACAGACACTCACGGCTTTTTCGCCGCGCTTGCTAAAACGCCCGCAGCACCGTCTGTAGTTTAGCCTCCGTGAATACCTTGATGTCCATCCCCGAGCGGACCGCTACGGTGAAGCGCACCAGCCTGCTCAAATCGGCCCGAGAACAATGCTTCGAGTCTTGCGGTCTCACCAAATCCCCCAGGCAGCGATCGAACACCACGAACGCGGCGAACTCCCCGTCTTTTCCGTAGGTAAAATCCCGTCTGTAACATCGAATCGATACGGCGCGATAGCACGGAAGATCGGCGCTCATTCCGATGGAATCATACCGGCCGTCGATGCGGCGACCAAGATATTCCATGAGGGGTGACCGGGTGTCGCAGAGGTCCATGCACACGGTACAGGCCGCCGCGTCGGTGCGGTCGTTCAATTCGTCCAGCAGGGCGGCATGCCCCGGCCGGGGGGCGGCCGCCTGCGGGAATGCGAGGAGCGCGTTGCCGGTCGTGCCGGAGCCAAGTCCTGGAAAAATCAGGTGAAACGGTTTCCTGCAGGTAAATGTCGCGTTGTACTGGAACATGGGATCGGGGCATTGCGACAGCCATGTTACTTTCCATGAGATGCGGTCGGCGCACGCCGTGTCGGCGGACGGCTGCGCGGGGGCGCTTTGCAAAAAAGCGAGGGCGGAATCGGAATGCCGCGGAACGAACGTCCTGAAGACGCGCCGTGAATAGTCGGAAAGAAACGATGGATCGTCGAAGCCGGCGCGACGAAGGCTGTCGAGGACGCGGATGCCGTCGATGATTCTTCCCGCATCAAGCAATCGGCCGCCGCGCTGCCAGGCCGGAAGTGGATCCACGGTGCCCAGCGGCCATGCCGTACAGGCAAGCAATGCAATGATAAGCGCCGCGGCCGTCGGTCTGCCGCTCTCCGGAAGGGCCTTTGCCGCAGGCCGTCCGAAAACGGTGAGAACGTGTGACGTTGACGTCATCGGAACACGGTCCTTGGATGCAAGGCGGCTGAAGCGGTGCGGAAAACAAAATTAGACCGGCGAACGGCAACCTGCGTTACCGGAACGACTATCATTGGCGGGCGGTTTCCCGCCGTGTTTGAAAGTCGCGTGACAATAGCAAGGTCGGGAGAAACATCCCGCTCATTCTTTACAAACTTGCATCGTCAAGGTTCCAGCGAGGAAGCATGCTCCCATAAAACCCCCAAGGAGGATTCTCTCAGCATCACATATTTTCTCCCGTAGACAAGAAGTACGAACATGGCCAGAATGCGTCCATATCTTCCGGTTTTTATTGCGGGTTGTTTGGCTCGGGCCGTTTCCGCCGCGGCCGAGCCGCCGGCCATTCCGCAAGCCTTTTCCGACGAGTACCTTCTCCGGCTGTTCGTCATTCTCACCTTGGCGGTGATGGGCGTATATAACGGCGTCGTGTACGCGATGCGGCCCAAGGACCGATCTCCGCTTCTGTTCGGAATCTTCTGCATTTTTATCGCGCTCAACAATTTCGTGTCCACCGATTTCGTTTTCCCCCTTCTCGCCGAATGGTTTCCCGGCGCGGCGCCGTCGGCGTGGCGCAAGGTGGACATCGCGTCGGTGATGGCGTCCGTCCCGTGTTTCGTGATGTTTTTGCACGCGTTTTTCCCGGGGCTCGGCAAAGGGGTGATACCACGGTTAATCCACTGGGCTACGCTCGCTTTTCTGCTCTTCGTCCTTCTCCTTTCGGGCGGCTCCTTGGAAATGCTGTTCCGCTTTTTCTTCATCGTAATCCTTGGCGCTATCGGCTACAGCCTTGCCACGGGGATATACGCCTTCCGCGCCGGACAAAAGGACGCGGCCGGCGTGCTTCTTGGAATTTTTATCCTGTCGGCGGGGGGCGTTAACGACGTGTTGTGGGGCATGGGATATCTCCATACCATCGTACTCATGCCCTTTGCGACGTTCGGGTTCACTATCATCTATTCGGTGCTCATATCGCGGAGGTTCGCGGTCGCTTTTTCCAGCGCGGAGCGGCTGAATGCGGAACTCCTTGAAAACCAGCGGCTGCGCGACGAAATGCAGCGCAGGCTCGCTCGGGAGCAGGGCCTGCGGCAGGAACAGCGCAGGCTCACGGCGCTGCTGCATTCCATCGAAATGCCCCTGTGCGCCGTGAACGCGGCCGGGGTCATCGCGTTCTGCAACCGCGCGTTCGAGGAAATGGCGGGAAAAACGCTGGCGGATATCGCCGGCACCGCGCCGATGCAAGAATACCAACTGCACGGCGCAAAGGCGGAGATGAGCACGGTCGAACTGGAGCTGGAGGACGAGCAGATGAACGTGCTGCTGTTCGGCCTGCCGGGAACCGACCGGGCCCGCAACGGGTCGGCGATAGCTTTTGTGAACGCTCTCAACAGGAACAGGGCCAGGATACAATCGCTTGAGAACCTGCTGGACGGTGCCGGTCCGGACCTCGTCAAGGCCAACCCAGCGCTTGGCCATGATCTGGACCTGATCGATACGGCCTTGGAGCAGATGGGCCGCATGCTCGTGAGCGATGAAACCTCGGAAGAAAGAAAACGGACCGGCGTCGACGTGCTTACGCTTTCGCTTGAATACTGGGGCGCATGCACGGGAAAAACCAAGTACGAGCTTGCCGAAGAATCCGGGGTGTGGAAAGTGCAGACCAATCCCGACGGCTGGAAGCGGACCCAGACCCTCGATAAATACCTGGACGTCAAAACCTTTCCTCAAAATCCCCGCTGGAACCAGCTATTCAAGACCGCCGATTTCGTTCTTGTCCGGTGTAAAAACCATCTTGACCTGCGTAAAAAACTGGAAATCCGCTTGCAACGGTTGTTGATTCTTTGCGAATCCGCCTGAAATCCCCACTCGCTGTTTTCACTTTCCCAATCACTTATCCCGTTTTAACAATTTTAACGATGGTTTCGGCTTGAAATAAGAATCCGGTAACAGTATCTTTGAACGTTTTCTTATCACATCACATGGAATTTTTGTGATGAAAGGAACATAATGCGCCCGGTAAAGACTTTTCAGCTATTGCTATTGATGACATCCATGACGTTTGCAAGTGTCCGTATTTCCGGTACGGTCGTCGACACTTCCGGAACCCCGGTGGAAGGCGCGACCGTGATGTTGGAACAAGCCGGCTTGTCCATAACTACGGGTGCGGACGGCGGCTTCATGCTCAGCGACGCGATTGGTGCAGTTACGGCGGCATCCTGGAACCAAATGCCGTTTAACGCATCGATTCGCAACAACACGGCTTTCGTGACGCTTTCCAAAAAACAAAAGGTAGGCATAGACATCTTTGACCTTAAAGGCAGGCTCGTCAAATCGGTACACAAAGACCTGGCTCCGGGAACGAATGCCGTGGGGTTGCCGAACACCGCGTGCGGCGTATTTTTTTACAGGTTGTCGGCGGGATCTCAATGCATTGTTCTTAAAAGCGTTACCGCCGGAAACGGGACTGTTTCATCCTGCGGCGTCAAAACAGCGCCGCAATATGCGCCCGCCAAAAGCCTTGCATCGTTCGATGACGTAATTGCGGTGGAAAGAAACGGTTATGCCACATACCGGATGGCGGTTAGCACGCCGGACACATCCGATGTGCGGCTGCGCATTATAGGCGGAGCGGGTTCCCTAACCGACGCTGATGGTAACGTATACCAGACCCTGCGCTTCGGCGATTACGAATGGACCATCGAGAATTTGCGTACCACAAAACTCAACGACGGCACGCCGATCACCTTGGATTCCGCGGCGGCCTCCTGGATGAAAACGAGGTCCGCCGGATACTGCTTCTACGGCAATACGACCGACGCCGACTCCATCAAAAGGTTCGGTGCACTGTATAACTTTTTTGCGGTACGAAGCGGCAAGCTCGCACCCTCGGGCTGGATGGTCCCGACCTTGGCGCTGTGGGATTCGCTCGAGGCTTTCCTCGCCGCTTCCGGACTGGACAAGCCCAATGAAGTGAAATCCTGCGCGTCCCGGATCGGCTGGATCCATAACAACGACGCCAATATTGTTGCAGATAACGCGGCGTTGAACAATAACAGCGGTCTGGACCTCGTGCCCGGCGGCAAACGCGACCGCCGCGACGCCACCTATGACATCAAGGGACTGATGGGTTGCTACTGGACGTCGAGCGAAGGCATGTTCGCCGGTTCGGAGCCGGTGAACTACTGCATGCTGGCCACGAATTACTTCACCGCGCTCATGTCGAACCCCGAATACGACACCGCGGGACTGTCGGTACGCGTGATGCGCAAATGGGTGCCGGTATCGGCGCCGGTTATCACGGTGCAACCCGCGCCCGTCACCATGACGGCAACGGGGAATCCGGTGACGCTCACCGTCTCGGCCGTCGGCAACCCGACGCCCGCGTACCAGTGGAGGAAAAACGGGACGAACATTTCCGGCGCGGTGTACGCTACCTTGACAATTGTGTCGGCCTCGGTCGCGGACAACGGTTCGTACACGGTCGTGGTATCCAACAGCCAGGGCGATGTGACGAGCGCGGCCGGACTCATCACCGTGCTCGATGTGGGCAGCATGACCGACATCGAAGGCACCCAGTACGCCACGGTAAAGATCGGTTCGCAGGAATGGATGATGGAAAACCTGCGCGTCACCAAACTCAACGACGGCACTGCCATAACTTTCGACACCGTAACCGCCGACTGGTCCAACACGGCAAAGACCTCCCCGATGTTCTGCTATTGCCAAAACACCGTCAACGCGGACAGCATCAAGCGCTTCGGCGCGCTGTACAACTGGTACACGGTGAACTCGGGCAAACTCGCGCCGGCGGGCTGGCACGTGCCGACCATGGCCGAATGGGACACGCTTGAAACATACCTCATAAAGAACGGCTACAACTGGGACGGTACCAGGGAAGCCGACAAGACCGCAAAATCGCTTGCCGCAACGATTTGCTGGAGCGCCTCTACCAATGCCGGTGCCGTCGGAAACGATCCGACCAAGAACAACTCGACAGGGTTTTCGGCAATGCCCGCCGGGTACAGGCGCGGAAGCTTTGGTACTTTTGCCGGAGCGGGATCGTACGGCTATTGGTGGAGCGCCGACGCATCGTCGGCAACCATGGCGCGCTACCGCTATCTGGCCGCGGCAAGCGCGGAATTCCTGAACGACGGCGACGACAAACGCTGCGGCATGGCCGTGCGGCTTGTGAAGGATTAACGGAAAGCAATCGATCACATTAAATAAATTATCCCCGGAGGATGACATGCATCGAGTTTCACGATTGAACGCCGTCGCGGTTTCCGCAATACTCTTTGCCGTGACCGCCGTGTTTTCCCAATCGCAAATCGACCTGCCTTCCCGCTGCTCCGTGGGATTTCGGCCAAAATCCGATTCGTCGTTCAGCAAGACCCTGCCGTCCACCACATGGAATCCCACGACCTGGGCGGCATACTTTTATTCCAGTGCGGCCAAGGAGCGTCCCGACTCGGTTTTCACCGAGGGCAACGCCGTGGCAAGTTCGGCGCGCGCCTACACCTACAACGCGGAAAACAATGTCGTTTCCTACCGGCGTTATTCGAACGGGACACAAGCGGAGCAGGTTACCTACACCTACGTAAACGGCTGGCTTTCGGTAAAAACCAGCCTGGAATTCAACGAATACGACACTATAACCGACAGCTTGTTCTACGACGCGTCCGGTCGCTTGACTCTTGATGTTCAATACGCCGCTAAAAAGGACGGCAGCGGCACACCGGTGCAGAAATCCGCCTATACGTATGTCGGCAACCGAACCGACACCCTCGCCATTGTCGAGTCCTATTTCATGGACCCATCCTTTACGGATATCGATACCATTACCTATACCTACAACGCCGACAGCACCGTTGCCACCCGGACCGTGGCCTATGCCGGACTGTTTGCCGGCCTCAAGCCCGCGGTGAGCGTCTACACTTATAATGCGGCAAAGAAAATCGCATCCGTAACGGTCCGCCGCAAGGACGGCCCGTCAACGTTCACGACGACATCGCGCTACCTCTACGGCTACAACGTCATCGACAGCACGCAGCTGTTTGAAAAAATAGTGCAGGACTCGAATCTGACAAACACCCGCTTTTTCCTGTACACCTACGACACGGACGGGAACCTGCGCCAGGAGCGGGATTCGGTGGTCGGGTCCGCCGTCTATAGAAGCCTCTACGCGTACACCAAAATCGCCGCTACCTCCGTCACCCTGCCTACTGCATGCGCCCGCGCCGACCGCGCCGTTCGCCTCACTATGGCAAACGGCCGTATTTTCTGCAATCTTGCCGTGGCGGATGCCCGCAACCTGTCGCTCGAACTTCGCTCCGTTTCCGGCAGGCTTGTGGCCGCCTGCGGCGCCGAACCCGCCGCATCGGGCGTTATGTTCCGTGTCTCCGAAAGTGCCGCACCGGGCGCGTACATCGCATCGGTTTTCGCGGGCGGCAGGCGCGTCGCGGTCGCGCGAACCGTTATTGTCAGGTGACAAGCAGCGCAACCCGGCCCGGCAAGGATGCCGGGCCGGAACATGAAAGGAAAAAACAATGGCGACAAAGTCGATCATGATGAAAACAGCGTGCCTCGCCGCGGCGGTACTGTGCGCCGCGACCGCGATACAGGCGGCAAACCGCGATCTCACCATACGAAGCTATCACTGGCAGCCGACGAAGGACTACGCACTGGGCGGGACCTACAACGCAAAAATATGGAACGAAGTGCGTCCGGTCGCCAATGTCCCCGCGATTACCGCAGCGGGAAGCAACTCTCCGCTTCCCTTGCAGATTGTGGACGTCACGTCGGCCGGGGACTTTCTGGTGGAGTCGACGCAGGCCTTGTGGCTCGACACCGCCGCGAACGGAAAGCGCTACGTTAGCAACTTCCACAAACCGCTCAACATCCTTCTGGGCCCCACGGACGCGGAATCGGACGACCACACGGTCTTCTACATCGCGCGGGGCGCGCAGACTGCGTTTTCGGCCAAGATCGTCAAATGGGGGAGCAGGTTCAGGTTCTTCATCCAACACACCGAATTCGAAACCGACACCATGACTTTCCATTTTGAAAAGGACTCGGCCGCAAACGTCCAGGTTGAAAAAAAGATTCCTCTCGCCGCCACGCTCAAGCCGATCATCGAGTCGGGGCGGTGGATTCCCTATTACGTGAGGACCGAAAGCATTTCCGGCTCCAGGCCCACCATGCTGGTGCGGTTCGGCGTTGGAACCATGGAGCTTTTCATGGACACCTGCGTAGGCAAATCCGCGAGCGGCGCCGACATCGCGAACGATTTTGCCGCCTTTGAAGTGGTGGACGGCGCGAACTCGACGCGTCATCCCGACGCGCAAGTGTCGGACATCCACGTTTTCTGCACCTCCGACGACATCAACACCGCCGCGGTGCTGTGGAGCAAGTTTTTCGCCGATTCCGTCATCAACGGGCCGGTGGAGCACATCCCCATGGTGATTCACAACATCATCTACGACCCGCCGGGCAAGCAGAGCTATTCCACTTGCCAGTTCGACACGTCCCTGGCCACGTCGTTCGATTATTCGACGGGCATGTCGGCCAGCGCCTCGGTGGAGGTCGGCTCCAAGAGCTCGGTCACCATGGGCGATTTCAGCACCTCCTGGACCGCCACCGTCAAGGGAGAAGTGCACTACGCGAACACCTCGGACATGAGCTCGGAAGTGTCCTTCAGTTCCTCCACGCTCCACAGCTCCATGACCAACGGCGACGACAGCATTCTCATCGGGCCGGCGTTCGGCGACGTGGTGGTGCACCAGAAATTCGCCTACCGGGTCCAATTTATCAAGCGCCCGCGCATATCGAGGTTCCGCACCGCGTACAACCCTCAGGACTACGTGTGGGCAACGGGCCAATGCGCCCCGCTGCCGGATTCCTGCTCCACGATTTTCTACACGCCGATACGCACCCTGGTGAGCAGCCTGCAAAACGACAGCGTGAACCTGTCGCTCCTGCAGCGGGAATATCCCTTTGATTTGAAAACCGGAAGGCTCCGGCCAGCGGTACTCCTCCCCTCCGTCAACGACAAGGGAGCAACCGTACCGCCGCGGGTTGTCGCCTCCCGGGAAGGCACGCTGTCCGTGGGCGGGGCGCAAATCCACGAAAGCTCCATCTCCCGCGATTCCGTGGCGGCGCAGGACAATACCAAGGCGTGGGGCGCGTCGGTCACCGTGGACGTAGGCCTGTGGTCCCCGATTGTCGGCGAAGAAGTGACGTTGAGCGGCGGCTGCGATTTCTCCGAAACCGCCGTGTCGTCGTCGAGCAGGGGTTCCACGGTTGCCTACCACCTCGAAGACGACAATCCTTGGAACATTTTCAAGATAACGCCCATGATCGACAACCGGTTCAAGACCGTCCTTTTCGTACTCGATACGGGGGGCTCCTACTCCTCTTTCCCGTTTGAAGCGAATACCCGCCACGCTGTTTCCTGGCAGATAGGCGCCATCGCGGCCTGCACCTGCTTTGTGGGACAGCCTGTGGACGTGGCCATCAAGGTGAAAAACACCGCGGTCGCCTATCAGAACCCGTTTCCCGAATCGTTTCCCTTCTCGGTCTCTGCCATCAATTTTCCCGGGGAATTCTCGGTGTCGCCGTCGGACCTGTGGATCAAGAACGGCGAGGAGCAGACCTTTACCGTCACCTTCACGGCGACCAAGGCCGATTCCTTTGTGCAGCAAATCAAGCTCTTTTGCATCAACCCGGAACCCAACAACGGCTCCGTGATGACCGACCTGGCGAGCTTTCCCATGGTCGTCCATAACGCGTCGGTGGGCCTGGTCGCGAGGGTCGACAAGGACACGGCGTTCCTCGCCACGGGCTCGCAGCCGTTCAACAACTTCCACGTTTGGCTCAAAAACGTCGGCGACCAGGCCGCCGACATCCAGTTCGGTTCCGACAGCGCAAGCGCGGGAACGACCGTGAACTTTTCCTCCATCGCCAATCCGGTCGACGCAAAGGACTCCGCGTTGCTCACCGTGTCGCTCACCGGAAACGGGAGCCGCGACGTATACTACGCGTCGTTCTGGACCCAGATGGCGGGCCAGAGCGTGACCCGCAGCCACCACATGATCGTCATCAAGATGCAGGATCCCACGGGGGCCGCCGTCCTCACGAACCGCAGAATACGCGACCTTTCCATGTGGGGCCGCGGCGGCAGGCTGGAGATGTTTGTGCCTGCTTCCGAAAAGCCCGTCTTCAAGCTGTTTTCTATCGACGGCCGCGTGGTGGTGGATAAGATACTGGAACCGGGAAGGACGCTCTTGGACTTCTCCGCGATGCACCTGCCGCACGGCTACTATATCGTGCGGCTCGCGGGAAGCAAAATCCTGCAGCAGAAGGTTCTGGTGACGGGTAAAAAATAAACGGAACTTGGCGGGCAAGGCCCGGGCCGGCGGATTTTGTTCCCATCATGAAAAACCCTCTCTCCCTTCAGGGAGGGAGGATTTTTGCTTTTGGAAATTCCCGTTCACGAAGAGCCGGGGCTGCACGCACGTCGAATGTATTGCAACCACCAAGTGGGGCGGTAAAGAGTGCGAGTGTCCTTACCGCGGGTCTTTCTTGAGCTTCCTGGCATATTTGCTGAAATTCTTCCAACGGGCTTTTTCCATCGCACTCGCCTTCATGGTCTGGCGGTCGGCCAGATAGGCATATTCCCTTTTCAATTTCATATAGCTTTGCCAGCGTTTGGAATCGAGCGAACCGTTTTTCTCGCCTCTTGTACGGCACACCCGGGTTCATTTTCGTGGGAGCAGTCTTTGAAGCGGCAACTCCGCGATAGGGCTTCGATATCGCCGAAAACCCGTTCCAATCCCGTTTCGTCGCCCCAAACTTGAATTTCCCGCATTCCAGGCGTATCAATGACCGCGCCGTCGCTTGGCGCTCGGCAGTACCACGTCAATGCCGAGAGTCGCGAACCCAATTTCGGCTTTTTTCGATTCGGCGTCCCGGCAAATATCGGATTTGTTCAAAAGCACGACCGGCACCGCCCTGCTTTCCCAGGCCGGAACCAAGTAACTCTCTATCCGCATCACGCTGAAATTTTCATCCAAACCGGTGACGATGAAAACCGTATCGATATTCGCGGCAACCACCTGTTCATCCGATGTGTGCCCCGCGACTTTGCGACTAAAAACGATCTTTCTGGGGAGAACCGCGTGAATCATTGCTTTCGCCTCGCCGGGCACCTATACCGCCGCCTCCTAGTCGTCCACGGCGGGAAAAGCGCCCTTGCTTTGTATCCTAAAACCGAATTTGCCCGTTACTTCGCAATAAAAATCTCCACAGCCGTTACTTGCGACATAGCCGCCATTATTTATCCGGATTATCCGCATCGCCGAATAGCCGCTGGTCCGGTATTCTTCAAAAAACTATCGTAAAAAGGAGACCAACCCAAGTCGATTAATTGCATGATTTGCCTTTTGTCGTGTTTGCACGATTTCGGACGTCGGGCAATCGGTCGTTACGGCATGATTTCAGGGGAGAAAGCTCCAACCGGCGGACGGCCACGCGCCGAACATGCGGTTTCCCGAGGTGTATGTCAACAATGATAAGTCCACCGCTTTCGCGTCCGTGTTTCGTGCAAATACAGTCCTGCCCGGCGGGATGGCAATAGGAGGCTTCGCAACGGGTTTCGCACCCAAGTATACTCCGCGATGCGCATGGCATGTTATAAATTTTCCGCAGCGTGCATATCCTTTTCGTGAACGATTATCTTGGCCGGCTCTTTGGGAATCCGGCGCACATCGTGCGCGGGCTTGTTGCCCTGTACGCCATGCAGTGCGCCACGTGCACACCCAATACTCCCGCGTCTCCCACCCGCACGGTAGTAAAGAACGGAATGGCCCAAATCCGCGCGGCGGGCCTTGGTTTCATGCAGGGAAGCGACAGCCTATCCTCGCCCGGCGACGAGCGGCCATCATTTCGGTCGTGCTTTAGTTACGACTATTATCTTGACACCACGGAAGTAACGCAGGGCGATTATTTCCGCCGTACCGGAAAACGCCCGGTGGCCGACACGAGTTCCTACGGCGTGGGCGAGACATATCCGGTGTACAACGTCAGTTGGTTCGACGCCGTCCTTTATTGCAACGCGCGCAGCAAGGCCGACAGCCTCGATACGGTGTACCTGTACTACCAGGTCAGTACGGCTCCTTCGGGGAGCGTGTACGATCTTGCGGGGGTTCGCGCACGGTTCGATGTAGATGGGTACCGGCTCCCCACGGAAGCGGAGTGGGAATTCGCGGACCAGGGGAGTGTCTCACCAAGCGATTCCGGTCGTATGGACTTGGTGGCCTGGTATTCGGCCAACGCTGGAGGCGCCACCCATCCGGCGGCGTCAAAGCAACCGACGAATTCCTGCCTGTACGATATGGCGGGCAACGTGTTTGAGTGGACCAACGATTGGAAAGGGCCCTACAGCGCCGCGACAATCACGAATTCGATAGGCGCGTCTCAAGCGAATACCGAATTCGAGCGGGTCATAAAGGGCGGTTCTTTTCTGCATCAGGCTTCCTGTTTGTCGCCTTCCTGCCGTTCCGCAACGTATCCGACTTCCGCGACTACCGCGGTTGCGTATGTCGGATTCAGATGCGCGCGTGGCATCATTCCGACCCCCTCGGTTATCGCCGCCGATACCGGAGCGCTCGTGCCCGCGCTCGTCGACATGACCACCTCCGCGCCGTCATGGTTCCTCGGGACTTCCTCCGCTAAGCTCGTTTTTGTCAACGATACTCGCCAGGCAAAGACGCTGTGTTATATCGATTACGGGGCATCTCATCCCGTAATCAGGCAATATCTCGATCGTACCGACGTTCATTTTCCCACGATTTCTCCCGACGGGAAATACGTATCGTTTTGCACCCGCGGCGAAGGGTTCGGCGGACATTCGAACATCTTCGTCCGCAGCCTCGATTCCCTCGCGTCGCCTTGTACCCGTTTTCCGGCGGATTCGGCTTTCGCGCCGAAGTGGTGGATTGACGGAAGCAGCGGAGACACCTGCATCGTTTACGCGAGTTCGTTCGTGGACTGCGATCTTCCCGAATGGGCCGTCGGTAAAACGTATATCCAGAAAGTATCGGGAGGAAAACCCGTCGGTCAACCTCGCGTGCTCGTGGACGACGGCGCCTACCACGACGGGCTTTCGCGGGACGGCGATTATGCCGTGGCCGGCTATACGCGCTGCAAGATGCGGCGTATGAGCACGGGCGCCGTTCATGAACTTTTTTTGTATCCCTACAACGGTAAACCCGAAACGGGATCGAGCCAGGTCTGCAACGTTACCATATGCCCGGACAGCATTCATGCCGGCAGATGCATGTTCCTCGATTTCGGAAGCCCGGTCGCAAGCCTCCTCACGGATGAAAAGTACGGAATACACCAATACCTCTTCATCGCGGACTATTCGGGGACCGTGGTAGCGTGGTACAAGGCCCCCGAAGGGGAAGCGTCGTGGGAGCATCCGGCGTGGGCGAATGATGCTCGTTATGCGGCGTCGGTCGCAGGCAACGCGGCGGGCGCGCACCACGCCGTTTATCTGCTGAAAATGGGGGACGGTTTTTCATCATTAAAAGCGGTGGAGGGAGAGGCGGTCGAGTACCCGTATCTCTGGATACCTCCGGACGCCCTACCGGCCGCAGCCGGTCTCGCGCTCGACAGTCTGGGGTACTATAACGAGCCTCCCGTGAACGATCCCGTTGGACAGCTTGCGGCGAAAATGCACTTTTTTTGGCAATTGCACGATTCGTTCGAGCTCGTGGCGGTGGGGAGTTCCATGACAAAGGATGGATTCAATCCTCTTAAGATACAGGGGCTGCGGGGGTTCAATCTCGGTTATAACTCGTCGGGAGACCTCGCGGGCCAGGTGATTCTCATAAAGAATTATCTTCTCCCTTTCTGTCCCATGCTCAAGCTGGTGTGTATGAGCCTTGACCCGGGGAGATTGTGGGCTCCGGGAGGTTCCTACAGTTGGAACGACGGGCCCGCCCTTACCCGCGGATTTCAATACGACAAAAACCATTCCTATTGGACTTTCGGTCTTCCCCCGGGGTTCAAGACGGCCGCGCTTCAGGCGCCCTACCCGAAGGAAAAACCCGAGGCCAACCCTCTTGGGTATTTTCCGGTCGAAATTGTCGCCACGCCGCTCGGCTGGGGTGGATCGGCGCCACCGCTTGACGGGAGCGGGAGGACCGACTGGACTACGGAGCTTCCCGATTATCAAGCTAATCTCTCGACGATCCGGATGCTTTCGTCGATTCTGGCCGCTCACGACGTCGAACTCCTCGTGATCAACTTCCCCATATGCCCCGGGTTCAAGAACATGCCGTACGCCGGATATTTTGGGCCGTCATGGGAGACGGAGCTCGCCATCGAGGCGGATATCAAGGCCATTGAGGCGGAACAAACAAACTTCCATTTCTACGATGCAAACAACGACGGCAATCACGATTATACCGATGCCGAGGCGCTCAACCTCATCCACTTGGACAGCCTCGGCGCCGACAAGCTTTCGGCGAGGGTCGATTCGGTTATACGGACGTTTCTTAAATAGCGTGCACGTTTATTCGGAAGCGCATATATTAGGCCGATAATGGCCGGACTATGGCTGCGGTATAAACGGGGATATGGATATTCGTAAGGAGACTTTTTTTTTACGCCAGCCCGTTTTCGAGAATACGCAATTCCCTGCCAGTGGCGTACGCTGTTTTGAACCTATCAACAGCTTGCCAATCCTCGCAAACGGTACGCAAATAGTTCTTAGTAGAAGCACCTCTCCTCTCCAACGAATATGTTCTTTTACCAATTGTAGAATCAGGTTTCCACATGCGTAACAAAATTTCGACGTGCGTTATTTCTTTCCTTATCATAACGATGTCATGCGGTTCACGAACAACCCCAACTATTCCCATTCAGGATGATCTTCAGTGTCCGGGCATGATTAAAATAAAAAGCGCCGGTAAATCGCTTCTCCAAGGCTGGAACGATACGCTTGCATCTCTCGACGAAAAGCCCGGAATGCTGGGTACCTTTACCTACGATTATTGGATCGACACTATCGAAGTCACCCAGAAGCAGTTTTATGACTATACCGGCAGAAATCCGGTTTCCGACACGGTATCGTTTGGCATGGGAGACAATTATCCCGTATACAATGTGACATGGTTCGATGCCGTTCTCTATTGCAATGCAAGAAGCAAAGCAGAAAAGCTCGATACCGTCTATGTCTATTCTGGTAAGAAAGCCCTTTCGACGGGCGGTGTTTATGAATTGACCGGACTCTGGGCCGACCTGTCAAAGGATGGCTATCGCCTTCCAACCGAATCGGAACGGGAATTCGCGGCGCGCGAAGAAACTTCCACTCTTCCTTTCAGCAGGCAAGCAGATAGCGGTACCGCGCAACTGTACGCCTGGTTTTCATCAAATTCGGACGGCAAGCCTCATCCGGTGGCAAGTAAAATGCCGAATGCTCTAGGACTTTATGATATGGCCGGCAATGTGTTTGAATGGACGAATGATTGGAAGGTTTTATACAACGGGGAAGGCATTACAAACTCTTTGGGGCGCTCTCGCCGGGAAGCCAATACGAAAAAGTGGTCAAGGGCGGTGCCTATAATTACGGTTTGACGTACCTTCGTCCTTCGCGCCGGTCGGCAACCTACGCGACAATCCTTTCTTCGGCGAATGAATATGTCGGCTTTCGCTGCGCACGGGGACCAATTACAAACGGGCAATATATCGGGATAGGGCAGCAGGCGTTCACGCCGAATCCGGTGAGTATCCTCGCCAGCGGCGACGCGGTTCGCTCGTTTGTCGGTACCTCGGAGGCCAAGATTGTTTTTGTCAATATTTCAGGTCAATATCGTACCCTCTGCGAGATCGATTTTACCCGAACATTTCCTTTTGTGCGGGAGTATGTCGACGACAGATGTGTTTATATGCCGACGATCTCTCCCGACGGACGGTTTGTCGCCTATTGCAGCAGCAATGAAGGCCTTTCCGCGCCGTCAAAAATTTCCATCCGCTCGCTCGATTCCGTTGGATCGCCGCTGGTGAAGCTCAATCCCGATACCGCGTACATTCCCCGCTGGTGGGTGAATCATATGACGGGTGACACTTGTATCGTATATACGAATTCCGCTTCCGCGGTACGCAACAGTGAATCCATTTGGAAATCGACCAAGACGTTTTTGCAAAAAATGAGCGGCGGAAAACCAATCGGTTCCCCCGAAGAACTGGTTTACGACGGAAGCTATCATGATGGACTTTCGGCGGATAAAAAACATACGGTCTCTGGCTATGACCGATTGATGATGCGAAAGTTACAAACAGGTGAAGAAAAGCAGTTGTTTTTATCCCCCGACAACGGCAAGGATGGAACCGGTTCGACACAGGTCTGCAACGTTTCGATCTCTCCGGATACGGGTGAAAATACGCGATGTCTGTTTCTTGGTTTCGGCTATCCGGGAATCAGCGCCGTGACCGGATGCGCTTATCAACTTCATCAGTACTTGTTTATTTCATCAATGTCGGGTCAGATTACCAAATATATACGCTGTCCAAGTAACGAACAATCCTGGGATAATCCTGAGTGGACTAACCAGGGTCAGTTTGCCGTTTCCTACGGAAGAAACAGCGCGGATGAGTCTCATTCCATATATCTGGTTGATCTGCAAAACGGTACGTCGCAATCCATAGCAAAAGGAACAGAATTACAACAGCCGTATGCTTGGGTAGGGTTTTTGGCTCCCAATCCGCATAATTATTCCCTTGACAGCATAGGTCGATACAACGAACCTCCGAGCGGCCAGCACCAGGATTATCAGTCGTCAAAAATTCTTGCATTTTGGAAACATTTTGATTCTCTGGAAGTCATTGCGCTTGGAAGTTCCCAAGCGCTCAACGGTTTTGACCCGCAAAGGATAACCGGTCTGAAGGCATTTAACATGGCCGCTCCAGGAGGCGGTCTCTTGGGACAGGAAAGCATCATCTCGAATTACGTGTTTAAGCATTGCGGGAAAATACGGGTCATTTGTTCCAGTCTTGATCCCGGATGGTTGGGAAATCGCGATGGGGATTTTTCATGGAACACGGGTGTGCCTTTGAGCAAAGGATACAATTATGACCGGAACAATAACTTCTGGCAGAACGGCGTGACTTCGGATTTCATGAATATTATAAATCTTATCTCTCTGGCGGTTCCGGCATGTGATTCTGCCCTCGGATTAATGACCATGAGTGGTCCAGGCAGCTGGGGCCCCAACCCTCCACCCTGCGGCGGTTCGATATCATGGGATACCACCGATGCCAACTATCAACGAAACCTGTCTACCATCATTACTATGGCCGACACGTTTCGTGTTCGCGGCGTACATTAGGTCATGATAGATTATCCTGTGAGTCCATATTACAAAAACACCGAATACTATGGCCCTTTTGGCCCGTCGAGGACAACGGCACATGAAATCACGCATGCTCTACGAGTACTGGAGATTTCCAACCGTTTTTTTCATTTGTATGATGCAAACATGGATGGAAACCACGATTACGCTGATGCGGAAGCCGGAAATGAAAATCATCTTGTCTACGCCGGTGCGGAAAAATTAAGTGCCAGGCTCGACAGCTTAATCCATGAGATTCTTCAATAACAAGGGAAGATTTTTTAGATCATATACCATGCGACATATTCAGCCGGTTCCGCCATTTGCCATGCCGCTCTTTTGACGTGTTGCGCCGCCGGAAAGGTTGAGAACGGCTCCTGTGATCGCCGTGCTCAGCCGTCGACCCCGGGTTGTTCGAGTTTTTTGTGGAAGAAGCGCGGGATGTACGGATGCTCTCTTTTCTCGGGGCGACGTTGAGAAACTCTAACTACCCGAGCACCGCATAACGCTCGACAAGCTCCCGCCGCCGTCCGCGGATGCCGAGGCGTTCCCACGACCGGAGTTTTCCTTCCCTTCTGCGTTCCACGATTCGTTCGGTGAGCGTGGGCCCTATGCCCGGAACGCGCAGCAAATCGGATCGGTCGGCCCGGCTGAACTTGACGGGGAAGAATTCAGGATGATTGTCGGCCCAGACCAGTTTCGGGTCCTTTTCGAGGCTGAGGTTCCCGTCGGGGTCGAAATAAATATCCTCGGAGGAAAAACCGTATTTCCGGAACAGGAAATCGGTCTGGTAAAGCCGGTGTTCACGGATGAACCTCATGGAACCGGAAACGCCGGAATCCCGCTCGCCCGGAATGCCGGCGTCGCCCGTTCCTTTCTGGTATGCCGAAAAGTAGACGCGGTCGAGGCCCAGGCGGTCGTACAGACCCTTGGTGTACCGCACGAGTTCCCGGTCCGTTTCGTTCGATGCGCCGACGATGAACTGAGTGGTTGTTTTTACCCGCGAAAACCTGTTTCCTCTGCTCGTGAGCGAATGAATCGTCTTGAGCGGCGCAATGATGTCGCGCATGAAGTTTTTACGCCGCGACAGCCGCGCGCAATGCTTTTCGCCGGGCGTTTCTATGTTAAGCGACACGGCGCTCGCAAGCGACAACGCCTCCTCTATCGCGGGTGTGGAGGCGCCGGGGATTACCTTGAGGTGGATGTAGCCGCGGTAGCGGTGGCGATACCGCAGGATTGCCGCGGTGTCGTTCAACAGCCTCATGGAGGCATCGGGACTGCCGACCACGCCGCTCGTCAGAAACAGGCCGAATACGTTTTTGACTCTCACGTATTCCAGGAAAAGCGACGCCATCTGATCGGGCGTGAGGCTGCACCGCGGAACATCGAGCGCCGAACGGTAGGGGCAATACCCGCAATCATTGGAACATACGTTGGAGATGAGGGACTTGAGCATGATCGATTGCCCGCCGCTGGGCAGCGAGACGGGGTAGAGCCATGCGCCGTCGTTTCCCCGTGTCCGGTGATCGGCGTCGGCGGTGCCGCACGCGCAGGAAAGGTCGTATTTTGAGGCGTCGGAAAGCAGCCGGAGTTTGTCGAAGGCATCCATGAAGGCGGCAATATCCTTTGTCAATATTTTCTGATGATGCCCACGAGCCTCCCGGCGATGAAAACTTTCTCGGAGGCATGCACGACGATGTCCGGGAACAGGGGATTCTCCGCGTGTAATATGATGCGGTCGCGTTTTTTGAAAATACGCTTGAGCGTGGCTTCGCCCTCGATGACCGCGGCGACCACTTCGCCGTCGTCCGCGCCGCTCTCCCGTTTCATGACGGCGATGTCGCCGTCGTACACGCCGATGTCTTTCATGCTGTCGCCGCGTACGCGCAGCGCAAAGAGGTTTTCACCTTTGAAGATTTCAGGATCAAGCGTCACGGCGCCTTCCACGTTTTCTTCGGCCGTGATAGGCGTTCCCGCAGCCACATTTCCAACCAGTGAAACCGTTTTCCAAGTTCCGGTCGGGACATTGCCGTGCGGTCTTCTTAGCCCGATACCCCGCGCTTTTCCAGGCTCGATATCGAGATGATTTTTTTTCTGTATGAGGCGCAGATGCTGGCGGACCGAATTAAGGCTTTTATATTTGAGGCCCTTTGCGAGTTCCCTCACCGTGGGCGGAAAACCGCGGTTTTGCGTCCACTCTTCGATAAAACGGTAGACCCGCTTCTGGGTTGCGGTGAGGTCGGGGTAGGGCATGCTTGGTTTTTGCACGTTGAATTTAGACAAACGGTGTGGCATAAATATACTGTTCGTTTGAGCAGTATGCAAAAAAGTTATGTTGTGGTACTTGCTCGTCGTAAAACAATCAGCGAATGGCGGGTAGAGGCACAAAAAGTGTATTCAGGACGTATACGGTGTTTTTTTGTCGAATTTTGATGGTAATTATTTTAACCGATGCGCAAAGCATAGTGAGCGGTGGCGTTTGAGCGCAGGTTGCGAGAACGACCGTCGAGAATATAGCGAGTGTGAGCTCGGTGCCGCGTTTTACAGAGAACTTTTCCCGACGAGCATTTCTTTTTGCACTTCTACGGGAATATGCTTATATTAATACAGACTTTTCACAGATGATATTAGTAAAACGATTAACAAGATAAGGGGGCTCGAACATGAGACGTAGTTTTAGGTATCTGTCGGCGGCGTTGTTAATATGTGCTGGGATCGCTTCGGCCCAATGCCCGAGTTTTGCTCATAGGGCGAATATTACGACGTACATAGATTCCGGGTACACCCTGCCTGTCTCGGGAATCGTAGTTTCCAGCTTTCTTACCGGGGCTGGTCTTGTAATTGACACATTAGGGCACGGTACCCCAACTCTTATTCCCAACACTTCCGGTGACGGCACTTGTAATAACCCCGCCATATCCGACGATGGGAAGTGGGTACTCTACTATGGGAACAATAAACTTCATATTATCCGTATTGACGGTCAGTTTAAAACAGATGTGCCTGTAGTGAGCCTTGGTCCCGGTGCTGGTGATGCCGGTACGGGCCCCCGCTTTGGTGTTTGCACGTTCTGGTATAATGCGCCTGGAAGCACTACAGACAATAAAAAATTAGAAGTCGCCTATACGAGCAGCAATACGGATGTACATGCAATCCCGGTAACTCTCAGCGCCAATGCGGCGCCGACATTCGGCACAGACCACTTGGTCGCTCATTTTGGCGGTGCGATGCAATTTTCTTTTGGAATTGCAGCAAACCATTTCGTTTGTAGAATAAATACCTCCGGCAATGATAGTCCACGTATGGCCACTATTCCCGCCACGGGCAACGCCACGGATGCAGACCTTTGGGTGCCAAGCACACAGCAGCAGTATGGTTGCTTTTGTACTATATCTCACGACGGAACTATCGCAGGCTACAATTCCGCGTATGCAAACTGGTGCGCCTGTTTAGCGGATCAAACTTGTAATTTTCGCCACCATTCTCTCACCCTGGTTCCATTTCAAGAGAAAACGGCTCCTGCGATAGCGTGGGTAAACGGTCTTGTAAAGACGCAGGCTGTAAGCATCAACTGGGCGCCTAGGAAATTTTTTAAATTTAAGGTTAACGCTAATGGTACTATTGATACTCTTAGCGGGGATGCAAGCGCTAGCGATTTCGGAGCTACTTTTCAATGCTGGAGCTACACTAATAATAACGAATACATAGTTGGAAGCCTGCAGATGGCTAATTACAATGTAACCACGGATTCAATAAACAGGGCTATACGCGCCTATGCACCCGACACAGGCGCAATCTGGCTCATTCACTACCCTACAAACACCTGGACCAGGATTCTCAGGCCTCTGTCCCCGGTGACTCACAATACGCTCCTAAGCGCCCCGGCCGTGTGGATCAATCCGATACCAGATGGCGTCATTTCGCCGCTTAAAGGGAACGCTCGCGTCGCCGGCGTCGTTTCGGCCGTAACCGCGCGTTATATCGTCGATATCAGAGGTCGCATCGTGTCAAGAGGCGATAATGCCGTACCTAAACTTGTCCCCGGCATTTACTATCGCATAACGCCGCAGGGAACTATGCAACGGATGGTAGTGGGCCGCTAATGCAAGTGTAAAAGTTTACCCTTGTCCTCTTAAATATCTTCACCTTTACACCCCTCTCCCTTCGGGAGAGGGGATGGGGTGAGGTCAACGGTTCAAGCAAGTTCATTTTTAACGCTCAGGAGAGAAATGCTCTATGTCAAGCAATAGCTTCAAAGCGGGTCGCTTTCTCATTGCGGCGGCCGCTATTCTAATGGTTATGGCATATTCCTGCAACAACAGCACGAAGCCGCAGGAATCCAAGTGTCCTCTTTTCCCGCAGAAAACGATACCTATCGATGTGGCGGACCCGATGATCCGGATTATTTCGCCTAACGGCGGCGAAGTGTTTCATGTGGGCGATCGGTGTACCGTAAAAGTCTGCTCCAAGTATGCACCTGCGGGCGGAGCGGATATACGTTTCGTTGTCGGCGGGAAGTCATATACGACACCGGATTATTATCCCGCGCCCATTAACGTAAACACCATGAGAGGGGATTCGACGGAACTGGCGTTGCGTGGAGACTCCGTAGTAATCGCCAACATTTTTTCGATTCCCGATACACTCTACCCAATTGACGTTGGCGATACCCCAATAAGCAGTGCCTCGAATAATTGTCTGATAGTGCTCCGCGCCTATAATCCGCCCTATTATCCGGACACGACGGATTGCTATTTCAGCATTGTCAAGTAGTCCGGGACATCAATGACTTTGCGTGAGGAACAGCGTTTTCGGCATGGCGCTTTGCGGTAGCAAGGCGCCATTGCCGTTTTCGGCTGCACGGTGGGAATCATTTATTTTTAGCTTCTCCATTGCCATGACGGAGAGAGCAAGACAAGGAGTAGTGATGAGAAAAAAGGCTGTTTTTCTTATGGTCACGGCGGCGAGCACGCTGCTTTTGTCCTGCAACGGCGGATGGCCGTATAAACCGGTCCGGTTTATCGCTCCGGTGCCCCCGCCGCCCAAGCATGCGTTCGTTTCACCCGACACACTGGATTCATTCTGCGGCACCAGCAACGTGACGCTGGTGTACAGTTACGAAAAACAGGGCGTACTTAAGCAGACGATGTATTTCGCCCGTTTGAACGATTCGAACGCGGTTCCGGTGCGGCTCAAGAAGCCCGAGGGACGGGAAGAGTGGTTGGCCGACTGCCCGAACGTTTCACCGGACGGAAAGTTCGTGACCTACCATTGCCACGGCACCGCGCAGCAGTGCGCGGTTTACATTCAAAGGCTCGATTCCACGGCCGATCCAATTAAGATCGACGAGCCCGGCGGCGAACCTCATTTCTACAAAGATCCCCAGGGTAAATTGTTCGTTACGTACGCCAATACAATCGAGTTTCTCAATTCAGCAATTACCTCCTATACGTCGTACGCAACCTTCATGAAGCAGGTGGACACCGCCACCGGCCAGCCTGCCGTCAAGCGCGATACGATCGCACCGTATCCGTTCTACGGTGGCTTGTCGAAAGACGGACGGTATCTTTGCACCGCATATAAAAACGCGTACATGTACGATCTCTCCAATAGCAGTCTCCTGCCGATCAACCCGGGCAACCAGACCTGCAATCCTTCAATATCCAGCGACAGCATTAAAACCGACCAGATGATGTTCCTCAATATCGCGGGCCCGCAAACGATGAACAACTTCACCGAATCCGTCGGTGAGCACAAGTATGTGTTTGTCGCAGACAAGGACAATAACATGGTATACAACTTCAACCTAAACACCGTGCTCGACGCGTCGAAAGGTGAATGGCAGCGACCGCGATGGTCGAGCAATCCCGGCTATTTCTCCGCGCTTGCACAGGACGGCAGCGGCGATAATTACGATATCTACCTTGTCGATATCCAGGCCAAAAAGGCATTGCGCCTCAACAATCCGGATGTCATACGCATGGACGCGGCCGTGACGCCGTACGTCTTTTTTGAGGGGGGGGCTCAATGACACAGCGGCTTCGGGCGATCTGCATTTTCTCATTATGCCTCGGCACCTTCGCGGCGGCATTTTTTTTCTGGACGCAGACGGTACGTCATTCGCGGCTGGAGATGATTGCGACGCCGTGGGCCTGCGTGGGCGGCTGCGGCGCGGGCGGCTCCGGCGGCGCGGGCGGCGCCAGCGTCAAGTGGATTGGAAACGGCGTGCAGGGCGGCCTCATAGACGTTCAGGAGGTGCTGTCGTCGACCGCGACCAAGAAATCCGTGGTAAAGTCGCTGGAGTCGCGAATATCGTTCCATCCCACGTATACGAGCGTACTTGCGCTCACCATTCCAGTACTGTCGAAAAACGGGGACATGCTGACCGAGGAGACCGCCACGTCCAGCGATGAAACGCCGGGCATCATCAACAACGGCCTCGGCGACATCCGGATCGATTTCCAGAATGCCTTCGGTCTCTCGGGTGAATTTACCTACAACTTTACTCTGGCCATTCCCACCGGCATCTATGACGAGGGGATCGGACCAAGTAATCTCAATCTCAAGAAGTACCTTCCGCAGAACCTCCAGCTCGGGAGCGGCTTGTACAGCCTGACGCTTGACCTCGGATATACCAAGGACTTCGACAAGGCGCTGCTCCTCGTGGACGCGATGTATTCACATCCGTTCGCGGTCAATTTCTCCGGAAAGAATACCCATTATCCTATTTACGACGATACCGCAACCTGGAACCTCATGACCGCCGATCAGAAGCGCAGGTTTAAGTACTATTTCAAGCCCTATGGAGAAAACGACCTCGGAGCATATACCCCGCCGAGCGTATCCGTGTCGGCGTTTTACGCCTACAAGGGCATGGAGCATTTCGTTCACTCGGTCGGTTGTATGTTCTCGGCGCCCTTGGGCGTGGCCTGGATACCGGGGTTCAGTGAGGATACATACAATCCTAAGCCCGATCCTGATAACCAGGCATGGAATGCCACTCTGTGTTACGGCCTTGAGTTCTCCCGCACCAATTTTCCTATTTTTATTGCAGCGTATGTGCCGATTCACAGCAAAACCGCCTCGGCCACCAATGCGCAAGTGGGTGATGAATTCAATACCAACATCATGGCCAAATGGAACGCCCCCGACTGGCACGACGTGCTTCACCGGTGGTCTATTTTTGTCGGGACGAAGACGACGCTGTTTTGACAGCCGACATTCAAAAAACATTCGTGTCTTGCCGAACGATGGCGGCTTCCCGAATTCACCGGGGAGGGTGGTTGTCGCGGCATCAAAAAAAGGCCCCTGCTTCCCAGAAGAAGCGGGGGCCTTTTTTTGTTCTCGGTCGTTTGGCGTTTTCTCGAAAAGAACCACGGCCTTCGGCCCGTGGTTCTTTAACGGATAGGGCGAAAATACGCCCTATCTCCACTCCAAAAACTTCTCTTTTTGTATCTCCTTCAATCGCGGCGGCACCTTGTTCAGTTTCTCGTTCGATAGCACCATTTCATATCGCTCAAGGTAGCCTTCAGCCATTTTCTTGCTGTTGAAATTGTGTGCGGCATGGTCGTGACAGGCCTTCGGAGAAAATGTTCCGACGTTTTTAATCGCATCAGCCAGGTCATCCTTTTTGTTCGACAGGAAACCTACCGCATCGGTCACGATTTCGGGCAGCGAACCATACGGGGTACCGAACACGGGGCAGCCGAAATACAGGCTTTCGATGATCGACAGGCCGAATGGCTCGTGCCAGCGGACTGGGAATAGCAGGCCTTTCGAATGTATCAGCAGCCGATCCTTTTCCTCGCCGCCGACCATGCCGTAAAAACGGATGCGCGGAGAGAAGGTAAACCTGATTCCCATCCTGATATTGAACCTGACGCCTCCCAGAACCCGAAGTTGCTCGGTTCTTGCTTTGGCGATGACCGCTATCGCGCCCTTGACGTTTTTCAGGCGCCAGGCCGCGTTTCCGAGAAAATGAAAGTAGCGTTTCTCCGCCCCCAGATCGGGTTCCGAATATTCACTCCAGTCAAGCCCGTTGTGGACAAAAGAATCAGAGCCGTAGCGTTCGGCGTGATTGCGCGAAACAAAGACCGCGTTTTGGTCGAGTTCCCCGGCGTCGTTCGAATTTCCGTGTATCGTGATGAGGTACGGCTTTTTTAATTCACCGACATCAGTTGGCGTGAAATTAAGGTGAACGACGTCGACGTCGTCGGGAATGTGCGGGGCGATTCCTTCGCCTTCGTGGAGGGGCAGTACCGGGGCGAAATCACAATGGGAACCCTTGCGCACAAGGAAGGTTACGCGGTGGCCGAGCTTCGTCAGTTCCTTGCCCAGGCACCAGATAACCCGTTCGGTGCCGCCGTAGAGCGTGACGGGAATTGTTCCGTTGTCGGCGATGAGTATCTTCATGGTGCGTGGTTACGGACCTCAATAAAAGTTCTTGTCTTGTGTCGCGCCGTGCTGCGCCGCCAACGACATCGCTTTCAATCTCCGTGCCGAAAAACTAATCCTTGCTCTTTCTCGTGACAACCGGCCATCGAACCATCTATTGTTTCTTGGCCGGCCGGAACACCTGTCGTATCATCTCCGCACCCGTCCGGTGCCATTCCGATTCGTTGGCCAATTCTATCGCATGCGCCTCGGCCTTCATGCGGGGCTGGCGGAACTTCCCGAAGAAAATCAGAACCACCGCGAGCCGGGCCGCGAAGGACACGAAAAACAGCGTCTGGAGCCGGTATCCGAACATGAGGGGAAGCCTTGCGGAAAGAAATCCTCCCAGCAGGCCGAACACGAACATCGACACGGCCGTCGCGGCCGCGGCGAATCCGATGTAATGGTCCGATTTGTCCCTTTCGGTCATGTGAAGGAGGTAGTTGACGTTTGCGATATTGAAACCGCCCCACGCAATCCCCGAATAGAAGTTGGACAGCCATACCAGCAGCGGAGAGGAGCCGAACAGGTAGGGTACCGGGACGAAGGCGCACATGACGGCGGTTATCCGCAGCACGCGAGAGGTTCCCGCGGCATCGATAAGTTTGCCCCAGACGGGCAAAAAGGCGATGGTGCCCACTATCATCGAGGCCGAGCCGATGGCAAACGTGAGGTAATCGAATTTGAGATCACGCAGGAACCAGACGTTGAAGAACGGTCCGGCCATGGCCGTCGTGCCTTGCAGAAGCGCCACCGACGCGCAGAACCATAAGAAACTTCCAGAGGGATGGAATCCCAGCACCTGGGCCCTGCCGGGAAGATGGGTAGGCTGAGGCTCGTATTGCATCGAGAGGAACCGGGCCGAACCGAAGCGGAACAGGCTCCCCACGAAAAATATCACGGTAAAGAAAAGCCAGGGCGCGTTTTGCGAGCTGTACTTTCGCGAAAGCACCCCGGCCGTTATCGCGCACACGAGCTGCGTGAGGGCGAAGAATCGGTTGCGCCAGGCAAAGTGTCTCCCTCGCACCGCCGGCGGGACGCAGTCGCGGAGCCACGACGTCCACAGGCCAGCAAAGAGGTTGCCGGAGGAACCGTACAGCACGAACGCGAAGATATATGCCCAGGCATTGACGGGCGGCGGCAGCCAGCCCGTGAGCCCGGCGAGAAGCAGGAACATTGCCTGCACCCGGACGCTCGCGACCACGTAATATTTTCGGGTACGCCCGCCGTTTAAAAAAAACGGAAGAAAGAATTGGCCCACCGATCCCACGAGCAGCGGCCCGCTGCCGAGCAGCGCGATGGTCATCGCGGGAGCCGAAAGGCGCACGGCCGCGGCCACCGAGAACGTTTCGGCGAGAGCGGTCATTACCGAAGCGAACATTCCGTCGGCAAGACTGTACACGAGTGCTTGACGAATCTGCGGGGAGCCTACATCCACGCCCCCGATGGTTTGTTTTGGTGAGGAGGTTTTCATGAGCGGAAGATCGACGGCCCGAGCGTGAGGCCGATGTATGATTGTATAATCCCAGCATGAAGAAATAAAAGGGCGGAGCGCAATCGGCGAAAGACTTCTCGTCGTTGCTTCGGGAAGCTGTACCTATCGTACCAAGTTGTCGACAATGGCGAAATAGAAATCCACGACCCGGTTCCCCGCCAGTACCGCGATCCAGAGTCCCATCCCGAGAAACGGGCCGAACGGCATTACATGGTTTTTTCCGAGTTTGCCGAGCATCGCCATGAAGATAGCGCCGCCGAGCCCGGCAAAGGTCCCAAAGAGGATTGTGAGGAAAGCGATTTTAGGCCCGAACGCGGCGCCCACCATCGCCAAAAGCTCCACGTCGCCGAATCCCATGGTTTCCTTTTTCCGGAAAGCAATTTTTCCCAGGATGCCCGCCGAATAAAGAAACCCAGCGCCCACGAGGACGCCCAAACCGCACTGCAGCGGAGTAAGGCCGCGGGGCAGGAAGGAAACAATCACCGCAAGGGCGAGCAGGGGCAGGGTGATTGATTCGGGGATCACAAGATGAGTAAAATCGATTACCGCGACCGGGATCATGGCGAGCAGTACCGCCGTCTGGAGCGCAAGGGTGACGGCGATGACGGGGGAGAGACCAGCCTCCAGCGAAGGGGCGATGGTACCGGCGTACCATACCAGCGCGGCTGCGCCGGTAAACGCCTCCACGAGCGGGTAACGTAACGGGATATTCCAGCCGCACCCGGCGCATTTGCCCCGCAAAACGACATAACTTGCCACCGGGATGTTTTCCCAGGGCCTTACCGGTCTGCCGCAGTTTGGGCAATGCGAGCCGGGCCTTACAATCGATTCGCGGCGGGGCAGGCGGTAAATGAGGACATTGAAAAACGATCCCAGCACAAGTCCGAACAATGCCGCGACGATGGAAAAAAACAGGTACATGGAGGGGCTACTTTGCGGGAACTTTCGCGGCCGGTTTCTCGGGAGAGGCGTGATGCTCGCGTATCCGAATCGCAGAGTCGGCCCCTGCCGCCGCTTTTTCGAGCGCCTTGGTTATCGCGGGAACCGGGTTCGCCTTAAGGATGTTCTGCACGGGCCCGCTTGCCGGCAAGAGGCCGCGCGCGCGCAGCACGGGCGATATCGAGACGAAGAACGAGTAACATTTCGATGGTTTGAACCAGTTTTTTACGCCGTCGAACGGAAGCGACGAAACCGCAATCACCGCGATCCACGCCACGAAAAAAACTTTGACAAACCCGAGAAGGCCTCCGCAAAGGCGGTCGGCCCAGCCCATTACCGTGAGATGAACGATTTTCTTTATCACTATGCCGAGCAAGGCGATTGCGAGGAGGCAGAGCAGGAAAATTACCAGAAAGGAGACGACCGACAGCACCGTGTCGGAAAGCCGGAGAAACTTTATATATGCCGCGCCCTGGCGGTACAGCGACAAGGCCGCGAAAAAGGCGCCCACCACGGCCGCCACGCGGACCACTTCCTCGACGAGTCCTCTCTTGATGCCGAGGGCGATGAAAATGAGCGCGATGCAGGCGCAGACGATGTCGAACAGGTGCATGGTTGTCCCTTACTAACGAAAAAGGCGAGAAGGGATTCTCGCCTCAAAGGCCTTTGCGGATGGAAACCGAGGCTATCTTTTGCCCGTTTCCAAAATGCCCACTACGTGTTTCTCTTCGATGATAAAGGTCTTTTTACCGCTTTTGTTGTAGATCCAGTTTTCCTGGGTCGCCCACGGCTGTTTGACGATCTCGAGCTTGTCCGGCTTTTCGAGCAGAAATTCCAGCGTTTCGACTTTCATGCCCACTTCAAACCTGCCGTCGATGATGCATTGCTTGTCGAGATCGGGAAGATCGGGATGTGCTTGCAGGTACTCGTCGATTTTTTCCTGGGTCGGCTTGATGAAGGGTTTCATGAAACAGCCGTCGGCCACCACAAGAAACAGCAGACAGGAAAGAACGCTAAGTATGCTTCGTTTCATTCTCGAACTCCTCTTCGGTCGCGTAGATTTTGACCAGTTTGTTGAGTCCAACCACGTCGAGAACGTCCTTGACGTATTCGTTTGGTTCGATGATGGCGAGCACCCCTTCGTGTTTCTTGAGCGTATTGTGGCTGTAAATGAGAACGTTGAGGGCGCCGCTGTCGAGATACGTAACCTGGGAAAGATTGAGCGCGATTTTAAGCACCTTTTTCTCAAGAAGCGTGTTTATATACGACTTGAGAATGATGGAGTCTTTGAGCCTGTCTATCTTTCCAACGATATCGATGACATGAAACGCGTTGGATTCCCGGCCGCCAATTTCCATATTCGGCTCCGCCTGATTGTAAAAGCACGAAAGACAACCTTGTAATATAATCAAAAATCATTGAATCGGAAAAACAATTTCATCAGCAAGTTCCGCACGCGTATACGGCATCGCGGCGCTTGGCCTTTCCCTCTTCCAGGGTGTATTCGAGCGATTTCATGAATTGCGCCGATCCGCCTTCAGCCGACGCCTGCCCGGCCGCTACCGTCACGGTGACCCCGGACGTAAGTCCCTTTATCCGGCCGGTGCGTTCCTTGATGTTGACACGGATTCGTTCCGCGAGTTCGCAGGCTTCACGCTTGTTGGTATTGGGAAGGATGATGAGAAACCTGTCTCCAGAATACCTCGTGATGATGTCGACCGCCCGTGCGGTTTTCTTGATGATTTTAACGATGACGGTGAGAATCTCATCGCCGGTCTTGAATGAAAAGTCCTCGTTGATTTTATGAAAATTGTCGACGTCCACCAGAAGCGCGGCCAGCGCGTGCTTGTACCGTTTCGCGCGCAGCATCTCTTCCTTGAGCTTTTCGAGGTGATACTCCGGCGCGTACGCGCGGTTTATCCATTCCTCGCGGTTGACGCCGCCGTCGGACGGCCCGTCTCCAGGAAATGAGGCGCCGTCGATCTGTGGGGAGCCCGCCGACCCGATGACCTCGAAATAATCGGCCGCCGCGACGCCTATCGTCACCGGGCGTCCGAGCTTGGCCCGCATGTCTTCTTTGTGGGACAGGATTTTCTGCCAGTGTTCGCGCGCCTCGCGTCCGCGGAATGTCTTGCCGGAAAGCCGCTGCACGAGGAACCTGAAGGGGTCGCTCTGCGCGGTCGGGCTTTCCAGAAGGATATTTTTCACCCGGCCGAAGGAGATTGGATCGGCCGCCTCAAGCGGGTCCTGGACAAACCGCTTGAATCCCTCGAAGGGCAGTTCGGAATTGTTTTCCATAGTTGAGAAGACGAACCATTCGGTTGCGGGGAGCCCAAGAGGTTGCAACGCCTGCCGCGGCGGAAACCGCGGCAGGCCGCCATAGCGGATTTATTGGCCCCCCTGGATAAAATAAATTGGCGGCTTGGCCGTGTCGTAGTGTCTTGTACGATGGGGAACAGAGGGGGAGAAAAAAATGGCCGGTGAAATTAAGGAAAAGTTATTTTATCCTGTGAAATGCCGCCCGGACGCGGCCTTTCCTTTCTCAACGCCGGAGGCGCTGGATGAGCCTTTTTGAAGTGAAATGCCCCATGTGCAAGGGGACTCTCTGGGTGGATCAGTCGACCGGCAGGGTGGTGGACCACAAGTCGGCCGACCAAAAGAAGACCGATTTTGACGATTTTGTCAAGCAGCAGAAGGAAAAAAGCTCCCAGTGGGAGGACAAATTCAAGAAGGCTGCGGAGGAAAAGGCGAAGCGGAAGGCCGAAATAGAACAAAAATTCAAGACCGCTAAGGAAAAACCCGACGAAATTCAGGGCGATTACGAATCGCCGTTTAAGTGGGACTGAGAAAAAAGTAGCCCCGTAAAAGCGTAGACGAGCGGATGCGGAAATACAACCCTATATACATTTTTTGTCCGCATTCTCGCATATGCGCATCCACGCATTCATCAATAAGGAGGCTCTCATGATGAACAAATTGTTTGCCGTTGCATCTGCGGCGGTTCTTGCCGTTTCCGTGACCGCATTCTCGGCTGAGACGCCCGCCAATCCCCGCGTGAAACTCGAAACCACCAAAGGAACCATCGTGGTGGAACTTTTTCCAAAGGCCGCGCCAAAGACCGTCGAAAATTTTCTCCAGTACGTGAAGGACGGGTTCTACGACGGAACGATTTTCCATCGCGTCATCAAGAATTTCATGATTCAGGGCGGGGGGTTCACAAAAGACATGAACGAAAAGTCCACCAGGCCCCCGGTGGTCAACGAAGCCGACAACGGTCTCAAGAACGCCCTGGGTACCCTCGCCATGGCGCGCACGCCCAATCCCAATTCGGCCACCGCGCAATTTTTCATCAACGTCAAGGACAACGCGTTTCTCAACTTTCGCAGCAAGGACGCCGACGGCTGGGGATATTGCGTTTTCGGCAGGGTGGTATCCGGGCTCAGCGTGGTGACGGCAATCGAGAACGAACCCACGGGCACTTCGGGCATGTACCAGGACGTCCCGCTCACGCCGGTCGTTATGACGAAAGTGTCCCTGGTTGGGACAGTCGCTCCGGCAAAGAAGGCCGCTCCGGCCGAAAACGCTAAGTAACCGATTCTTATCCCGTATGCCGTGAAATGAAAGGAATACCGGTGTCATGAAAAATTCATTGATGATAGCGACGGTACTCGGCGTATTCGCCGGATGTTCTCCCGCAAAAAAAGAACGTGCCGAAGCCTCGCCCCAGCCCCAGGCCGCCGCCTCGCAGCAGCAGGCGGCGCAACCGCAACCTGCCCCTGCGTCCGTACCCGAGCCCGCCGCGAAGGGAACCGATACGGTGACCACGCCGTCGGGCCTCAAGTACGTCATCACAAAAGCGGGAAACGGCGTTAAGCCGAAGGCGGGCCAGATGGTGAAGGTGCACTACACCGGGAAACTGCCCGACGGCAGAGTTTTCGACAGTTCAATACCGCGCGGCGAGCCGTTTGAGTTTCCCGTGGGCATGGGACGCGTGATAAAAGGCTGGGACGAGGCGGTTCTCATGATGTCGAAAGGCGAGAAGCGCACGATCATCGTTCCACCAAACCTCGGATACGGGCCGGAAGGCATGGGCCCCATTCCACCCAATGCAACAATGATATTCGACGTGGAGTTGGTGGATTTTCAGGATCAATAAGGAAACCGCGGCCGTCCCCGAACACGTCCGCGGTTTCCAACTCTTCCGTGTCGATTGTATGCGCCTGAAATTACGTATACCCGGTGTCAACGGCGCGGCCGCGGCCTGCGCGCTGCTTGTACTCTCCGTTTCCGTGCTTCCGGCGGACGCGGACGACGTCAAGATATATCTCCATTTCCCCGGCGACACCGAGGCCGTGCAGCCCGATTCCGAATCCGATTCGGCAATCAATGCCCAGGCGCTTCGCGTCGAAGCGCCGGCGGGCCCGTCGCATGTCAACATGGCGCGTATCGAGGGCGGGTGTTTCATCATGGGCAGTCCGGAGGGCGAGGGCGATCCGGACGAGCGGCCCCAGCACCAGGTATGTCTTGATCCGTTTTATATTGACAGATACGAAGTGACGCAGGCCGAGTACGAGCGCGTCATGAAAAAAAATCCTTCCACGTTCGCCGGCTGCCCCGATTGCCCGGTGGAATACGTTTCGTGGTTTGAGGCGAAGGACTACTGCGAAAAAACGGGCAAGCGCCTGCCCACCGAGGCCGAGTGGGAATACGCGGCACGCGGCGGCGCGGCCACTCGCTATTACTGGGGCTCATCGGCCGACGGCGAGTGCGCGTGGTATGCCCGCAATTCCGGCAACAAAACGCATCCGGTGGGCCAGCGCCGGCCCAATGCAAACGGTCTCTACGATATGCTCGGCAACGTCCGCGAATGGTGCGCCGACAGGTTTTCCGACAACATGTACCGCGTGAGCGCGGTGAAGAACCCGGTGTCTACCACGGGGCGGTTCCAGGTGGAACGCGGCGGCTCATGGGTGGACGACGCGACAAAGATCAGGTGCTCGTCCCGCGGCAGCGACGAGCCGAAAACAAAGGACAGCATGATTGGATTCAGATGCGCAAGCAGTAATTGATAAAATCAAAATATTGGGGCGGGCATTTCCCCTTTCTCCAAAGAAAAAGGCGCATTGTATTGCGCCTTTTTCTTTGGAGAAGCAGGCCCTTGTTTCCGGGCCCGCCTCGTCCCCATACTTTGCAACGGACTATTTCGAAATGACGAACGTCCGGGTAATTGCCTGGTTGGCGCTCGTCGCAAAGCGCGCCACGTATGCTCCTTGGGGAAGGGCGCCCTTTTGCAGGGCAACCACGTGCGATCCGCTCGAAAGTGAGCGCACCCGTGCCGACAGGTCGCTCACGAGGCGTCCGGCGATGCTGTAAATCTTGAGGGAAGACGCCGCCGGATCGCCCAATACGAACGAAAAACCTTCACGGGTCACGTCGAAAACTCGCCGGGCGGAGGCCGTCGGTTTTGTCTGCGTCACGCCGACCGACGGATTGTCGTCGAACGTGTACATTTTTACGTCGCTGTCGAACGGTCCGAACCAGTTGGTATACGAGCGCACATACAGCCAGATGAGGCCGATGCCGTGGCCCGTCGTGTATCCCCTTGGCACGCAGGGCCGGTCGTTCTGCGCCGTAGAGTTTGCGGTGACCACCGTCTTTGCCCATGTGGTTCCGCTGTCGCTGGTTATCCACCGTTCCAACTCGGGAAAAGAGCCGTTGGAGCCGGTTACCCAGTGCGAAAGGTACACGATGTTCGGATTGGCATGATCGACCGTGATGCCGCAGGCAAAACCGAACTCTCCGCCCATTTCCGCGCCGCTGTTCATGAGGTAGTGTTTTTCCCATTTCGTTCCGGTCCAGCGCGTCCAGTAATAATGGTGACCGTTCTGGATGCTGTCGGAAACGAACACGGGCCGTCCCTTGTCGTCGAGCGCGATGTCCCACACCGACGCGTTTCCGGTTGAGCCTTTGATGAAAATCTGTGGGAGATCGGCCGAGGTGATTGGTCCGTTGGCCTGGACGTCGGCGATTGTCCTCACAAGCTGGCCGTTGGCCCCGTAGAATCCGCCCTTCTTGATGCAGAGATATTCTTCCGGCAGTGCCCGGTTGTCGTAGTCCATCACCGTGTGGATTTCGTCGACGTTGTTCGAATGGTATTTATGGTAGGGCCTGTTGCCGCCCGCGAAGAACTTGAACGGCTTGGTCCAGGTGGTGCCGCCGTCGTCGCTCCAGGTCATGGTCTGCTGCCAGTCGATGCCGCGGTAGAAAAGATAGATGCGGTTGTTTTCCGCGCTCAGCTGGTACGGGTTCGGATAGGTGAAGTTGTCGCCGTTGGCGCCGCTAATGATGCTCAAAGCGGGCCCCCACGAAGTGACGTCTTCGGGGTTCGTAGACACCCTCATGTGCATGACGTTGCCGCTGTGGCCGCACCAGAACACGAGGATGCGGTGGTCGGGTTCGCGCACAAGGATGCTGGGATGGTTATGGTCGTCATACCCGAAGTTCGTGGCGACAAGGAAGGACTTAATTTCTTTGGTTTCGTGGTCGTATGACGAAACCAGAACGTTCCCCGGGTTGGTGGTGATGTCGAAATACGAAACGTATGTTTTTTCGTGCACCCCCTTGAAATAAATTGCCTTGGGGTCTCCAAACCACGTCCAGATGCCGTGTTCAAGATAGGTGTCGAAACTCGCGCCCGGTTTTGGAAGGCCGGCTTGTGCGGCGGTGGTTCCAGCAAAAAATAAAAGTGCCAGGAATGAGAAAACGCCGATCGTTGTATACCTCATTGGTTCCCCCTTCTTGAAATAATGGACGATGTTAATCTTTCAGCCAGTAATATAATGATACAAAAGTAACGTTTGCCGAAAATTATAAGAAAAATGTGAGGAAATTTTATTACCGTAGGGAAGTTTCGGCTTCGCAGCCTGGGGCGGAGTTCGATGGAAGTTGGAATTATTCTTCCTTGCTCCTCGTCATCAATCCCCGGCCGAGTCCTTCGCCGGAATCGGAATAACGGTGTCTACAATCCCGTACTTCAACGCCTCCCGCGGCGTGAAATAAAATTCGGTCGTGTCGAGAATCATGGACTGCGGGATATCGGTCATGCTTCGCCATTCTTCTATGTCGAGCTCGCGCGCGACGGCGTCGTAGCTGTGCTCCCTGTTGGCGTACCGCAGGTCCTGGCCGTGAAACATGAACACCGTGTTCCCGTAGGCGATCCGGCGTCCGGTGGCGGCGGCCAGTACGCGCACGCCCGAGGAAGCGCAGAACCCCGACGCGTAGATGTTGACCTTGGCGCCGAGATCGTGCATTACGTTGCATATCGCCTTGGCGTCGGCGATATTGCCGCCCGAGGAACACAGGTATAGATCGATGTCCTTGGCGTTGCCCGCGCCGCCGAGGAGCAGCAACTGCTTGGCAAGCCACGAGCACGTGAGTTCGTTGATGTCGTTGCTGAAATAGATTTTTCTCTGTTTGAAAAGAAGCGTGTCCGAAAGCGGGGAATTGTAAATCCCCTTCTCGATCTTCGTTTCGAGGCCGTCGCCCTCTTCGGGCATGGCCACCTGCCTGCCAATCTGGAGGACGTACTCGGCAAGCAGTATTCCCGCGGCGATGACGATGACCGCCGAGAGCGCGCCGACGATTGGATTCGTAAACAGCCAAAGCAAGGGCCGCCGCTTCGATTTTCCGGCGTTTTCCACGCAGGAGGCACGGCATGCCATGCCTTGGGGGGTTGCGGCGGAACATTCCCCGCACAGCGCCCTTCCGCACCGTTGGCATATCGCCACTGCCGGAGTCTGCGGATGGTTGAAACAATTCACGCTTCAGCAGAATCCTTTCTCGGTGAGCCATTTTTGGACATCGAGCGCGGCCATGCAGCCGCTGGCGGCGGCCGTTATGGCCTGTCGGAACCGGAAGTCCTGCACGTCGCCGGCGGCGAAAACTCCTTCGATTGAGGTCTGCGCCGTTCCGGGATGGGTGAAAATGTAACCGGCCTCGGTGAGCTTGATCTGGCCGGCGAGGAATTCGGTGTTGGGTTTGTGGCCGATTGCCTCGAACGCGCCGCTCACTTCGAGCAACGAGCGCTCGCCCGTGCGCACGTCCTTGAGCCTTAGGCCGGACAGCCTGGCGTCGCCGACGAACTCCTCTACCACCTTGTTCCAAAGGATTTCGATTTTTGGATGGCCAAGCGCGCGCTGCTGCATGATGGTGCTCGCGCGGAGCGAATCGCGCCTGTGGATCATGAAAATCTTCGAGCCGAACTTCGTGAGGTGGAGCGCCTCCTCCACGGCGGTGTCGCCGCCGCCGATGACCGCAATGGGCTTGTTGCGGAACACGGGCAGTGCGCCGTCGCACACCGCGCACGCCGATATGCCTTTGCCGAAGAACTTCTTTTCCGATTCGAGGGGGAGGCGCTGGGCGGTCGCGCCCGTGGCGATGATGAGCGAGCATGCTTCGAAGGTCTGGCCCCCGGATGAGACGATTCTGAACGGCCGTGCATCGAGCTTGATGGACTCCACGTCTTCGGTTATCATCCGCGTTCCGAACCTGGAAGCCTGTTCCCGCATCTCGGCCATGAGCTTTTGGCCGCCTACGCCGTCCTTGAACCCGGGAAAGTTCTCGATGATGGATGTGATCATGAGCTGGCCGCCCGGAATTCCTCCGGCCTGAAAACCCTCGAAAAGAAGCGGTTCGAGGTTTGCCCGTGAAGCGTAGATCGATGCGGTGAGGCCTGCCGGACCGGAGCCTATTATGATGAGTTTTTCGGACATTGGTTTCCTTTTGTGTCGTTTTGTTTATTAAAAAATACACATGGGAACGGTATGGTGTTGAAGATTCTATTGAATGTTCAACGTAGCTTCTGCGAAGGTGCCTGAGCGGCAGTTTTTTTGACCTTTTTCCTTCTTTTCCACGACTATATAAACGGACGTATGGTTTTCCGTCTATTTCCCACATTGGGAGCGTCTATTATTGACTTGAAACGACTGTGAGTTGTATACTCTCTACTATAAAGTGCTCAACAAACCCAACCAAAGGACCCAGACATGAGAAAACCAAGGGCAATCATCGCAATTGCATGCGTCCTGTCAATCTCTGCGCTCTCCGGCGCGGCAACCATTTTCTCCGACAACTTCACCGACACGAACGCGTCAAAGGTAAAATGGAACTCTCTCGCCGCGGCCGGGTTCTCGGCTTCGTATCAGGGCGGCGCGCTCGTGCTCAACAATCCGGATCAGACGTATACCGCGTTTTTCATGCACCTGTTTGCGGGCACAAAACCTTCCACCTTCACGCTGTCGGCGACGTTCATCATCACCGACCCGGCCGTGAACGGCGCCGGGCTCATGTTCTGTCTCAATAACCCGTCGTCGCCCACTGGCTATACGCTCCAGCTCGGAACGACGCAATATCTTTTCTGCTACCGGTACACTTCGAACTCGGCCGACGATCTCAAGAGCAAGTTCAGTCCCTTCGTCAAGGAACTTCCGGCGTCGAACACCCTCAAGGTGAGCAAAAGCGGCACTACGTTCAATGTATTCTGCAACGATCATTATGTCACGCGGTTCAGTGACGTCACGTTTACGGGCGGCGACATCGCCATCCTCGTTCCTCCCCAAGCGGCGATTAAGGTCGATGACGTCATCATGACCGATCAGGCGGAGACTCCGCCCGTTTCGGCCTGCTACTCCGATTCCTTTCTAACGACGGCGAGCGACGCATGGTCGGCGCCCTCGGCCGGAGAGGCGATCTTCGGCGGAGGAAGGCTGGTGCTCAACAACACCGACGCGACGTATTCGGGCACCATCTACACCGACGGAGTGTCGCCCACCGCGTCGATTAAGGCCGTGGTGTCGCACAAGAGCGGAAGCGGCGCGTACGGCGTCGCATTCGTGGAAAGCGATTCGAACATGGTGAAGCCGTTCGCGTTCTGCATCGACTCGTCGAGGCGTTATTCGTTTGTCAATCCCGACAGCTCTTCCATAAGCTCCCACATCGGGATCGGCATCTACGGCGCGTTGGGCACCGACACCATCGAGGTTCTGCAGTTTGCGAAGAAATGGCTGTTTGTGGTGAACGGCGCGGTTCAGGACTCAGTGAATATCCCGTCAACGTTCCGCGTCGACGGATTTGGACTCTACGCAAGCAAGAAAACGGCCCTCACCTGCACCTATTTCGTGGCCGGCGGCGACAGTACCGGCGCGGTATGTAACCATACGCCGGTGGTAGCACGCATTCCCACGCCCGGCCCCAAATATGCCGCTTCGGTCTTTTGCAAGGGAAGCACGGTGTTCGACATGCGCGGGAGGATGGTAGGAACGTTCGACCGCGTGGGATTCCTGAAAGCCATGCTCCCGGCCGGGCTGTATTTCGTAGTGCCGGCCGGAAGGAAGGCGGGAAGCGTGCCGGCCATTCCCGTGCTAAAAACGGGTAATTGAAGGCCGGTTCGAAAGGTGCAAACAAAAAGCCCCGGTTGTCGAACCGGGGCTTTTGTATTTTCTTTTTGGCTGCGGTTAGGTCTTCGCCATCGCCTTTAGGCATTTCATACAGACCTTCATGCGACGCGGCGTGCCGTTCACCTTTGTCTTGACGGTGCGCAGATTCGGAAAGAAAATCCGTTTATTGACGTTGTGGGCGTGGGACACCGTTGCGCCGGACATCGGGTGCTTTCCGCACACTTCGCAAGTCTTGGACATACAAACCTCCTGATATTTTCACGAGTCTTCTTTTTACAGGTGACTAATATAGATTATCTTCATTTTATTTTTCAAGGAATTTGGATTGGGGTATTATTTTTGATACTGGTGCCGCTTGCACGAAACAGACCGTTCGGTGAAGGGAGCCAACCGGGTACTTTCGAGCCGAGTATTTATGATTGAAGGTCTCAAATCGTTCTACAATTCCGTCCTCGGCCCTGTCGCGAAGCTGTTGGCCAGGGGCCGTATTCATCCCAACGCCATAACCATCGCGGGTATCATTTTTTCGTTCGCGGCGGCATATTTTTGCGCCGTAGGGCAATGGCCCCTTGCCGCGCTCATAGTGTTCTGCGGGGCATGCATGGACGGACTCGATGGGCTCGTCGCCCGGCAGACCGGGCGCCAGACCCGCTTCGGCGCCGTGCTCGATTCATCGGCCGACCGGGTGACCGAGACCGCGTGGCTCTTCGGTCTTCTATTCTATTATATAGGTCATCCCATATTCCATGGGGCGGGAATCTTCTGCGCCTTTCTTGCCCACGCGGGTTCGCAGATGGTAAGCTATGTGAGGGCTCGTTGCGAGGGGGCCGGCATCCCCTGCAAGGGGGGCGTACTTCAGCGGCCCGAACGGATTGTCCTCATTGTCGTCTGCCTGCTCCTGGGGCCTTCCATCATGATAGGGGGGCTCGTCATAATCGCCGGGTTTGGGTACGCCACCGCCGCGCAGCGGCTCGGCGTTGCACGGCGTGCGGGAAAAATCGAATGAATCGCGGGAGGTCATTACGGCCGTGCAACTCCTGTCGCTGAAATTCTGGCGGGAATACCACGACAACCCGAAGGAAACGCTGGAGTTCCTTCGCGTCAACCGGCGCAAAATGTCGTACCCGCTTCTCAAGTTCGCAGCGTTCGTGCGGATCGTCTTTGAGGAATACCTCCAGAATCACTGCATCACGCGCGCGTCCGCCCTGGCGTTCGCCTTACTCCTTACGCTTATTCCGCTTTTGGTGTGTATTTCTCTGGTGATGACCAAAGTCTTGGAAACGCCCCTTCCCCGGCTGGAAAAAGTGGTGGCTTTCTTCCTGCCGTTCGCGCCGCCCGCGGTGTTGTCGCATCTCAGCACCTTCTTCGCGAACGCGCAGAAAGTGAAGGGGCTCGGTATCGGCATCCTCATCGTCGTCACCTTGGGGCTGTTCGGCACCGTTGAGCAGGCGCTCAACATCATCTGGAAAGTGCCGCATTCACGCTCGTTTTTCGTCCGGCTACGCACCTTCACCATGGTCATCGTGTACAGTCCCATACTGTTCATCGCCTCGTTCCAGGTGCGTCGCAATATCATGCCCGACGTGAAGCTGGTCTACCATTTTTCGCTTGACGCGCTTTCGCTCGTGCTCATCGTCCTAGCGTTCACGGTTTTCATCTGGGTGGTGCCCAACACCAAGGTACGTTTCAGGCTGGCCGCGCTTGGCGGCCTCGTGTCCGGCCTGCTTTTCGAGCTCGAGCGGTACTTTTTTGCCCTGTACGTGAGCTTCAACTCGCAGACGGTCACCATCTATGGGGCGTTCGGAATTTTTCTCTTTTTCCTCATTTCGCTGTTTTTCGCCTCGTGCTTCGTTTTATTCGGCGCCGAAGTCGCGTTTGTCGCTCAGAACTTTAGGCCGCTCCTTCGCGCGAAGAAACGATGGGAGCGCAGAATCAGCGATTATAAGACCTACCTGAGCCTACGGGTGATGATCGACGCCGTGGCCGCGTTTATCGGACGCAGAAAACCGCCCACGCTGTCATATTTCATGAAAAAGTACGAGATGACCGAGACCCAGGCGCTCGGCATCGTCAATTCGCTTATGCGGCGGGGGTTTCTCCATTCCATCGGAGGTAACGGAAGCGGCAAGGACGCCTACGTGCCCACCCGCGATTTCGCTTCGGTTGCGCTGCGGGACGTGCTCGACGTCATTGAGGACGAGAACCGCTGCGTTCCCTCCACGCCGAACGACTATACCAAAACCTACGTGGCCGGGCTCATCGGCGGCGTCCGGCGGCGTCCGCCCGCCGAAACCGATACTTTGACATTTGAGAAGCTGGTGGCCGAAATCGAGGAAGGGGAGAAGAGATTCCAGAGCGGAGGGGTGGGACGATAGTAGGGAACATGACGAATGTCCGCAACTATCGAGCGTTGATGACTTGCCGAGGTATTTTCGTATCCGCCGCGATTATACCGACCAGACAACGATCGTCGGGTGGAAGAAAGGAATGTCTTACGACTATGAGAAAAAACACGGGATTCTTGCAAATGGGCCGGTGATAGGAAGCGGAAAAAAATGATATCGTTTTTTTGAAGATGTCTTCGCGTCGTATGCCGCTTCACGCCAAACGAAATTATTTAAACAGCCCACCCAGCTCGACCGCCTTCGAATACACGGACCCCATCCACAAAGCCTTCGGGCAGCCGCCGGCATTCGTTTCCGCTCGCGTGCCTGCCCCTTCATCCGACGGCTGACGGTACCGCGCGGTAATCACGCCGCGCCTCGTCGAAATCAGGTACGCAAGGTTTTCCCAGTACCTTAACCTTCCATCGTCGTAGATGGGGATATAGGTGTATTGCCCGGGCCTTAGTGTGAACGTGGAGGAATCATTCGATTCCCAACCCCGTGCTATTCTTTTTACCCGGATATTCCTTCCCGACGGAGTTTCCACGCTGAAATCGATGTTCCGGTATCCCCGGCCGTTCCATTCCTGGAAAAAGCACAGCGTGCCTTTTGACGGATTGGACACCTTGACGATAAAGTAAACTTTGTGCGGTCTTTTAAAAATCGTATCGGCCGAGTTCTCGGGCAGGAGTTCTATAACGATGGAGGACGTGTCGGCCGCGGAAACCGGGCCGATTGCAAAGACAATCATCACGCATGCGAGCAGATGTCTCATTGGGAATCCGCGGAAGTATTTGCGAAGATTGGACACGTGCAGAGGAAGGCCCGGGTGTCTTTACATCGCGGCCTTCTTGAATTTCCGCACGCTTTTTGCCAACAGCGTGAGCATCCGGCACCTGTTCCCCAGGTTTTCCTCGATGACGTTCACCAGCGCGCTCCCGACAATCGCGCCGTTTGCCCCGGCGGCCTTCATGTGTCGCACGTGTTCAGGCGTAGAGATGCCGAATCCGACGCACAGGGGTTTTTGGGTGACAAAACGAAGTCGCGACAGCGTGGCGTCGACCGAGGAATTCAGCTTTTTTTGAACGCCTGTGGTGCCGAGACGCGAGACGACATACACGAAGCCGGTGATCTTGCCGCAGATGTACCGCATGCGGTGGGCCGGGGTAAGTTCGGAGACGATGTATACCGTTTGCAAACCGTGCCGTTTCATGGACGCCGAAAGTTCCGCCGATTCCTCGGGCGGCATGTCGGCGACCAGCAGGCTGTCGATCCCGGCGTCGGCGGCGCGAACGCAGAATTCGTTGAACCCGAGGTGCCGGGCCGAATTCGCGTACAGCAGCACGCCGAGGGGACGGTCGGAATACGACCGTATTTTCCCGACGAGACGGAAAAACGACGCGTGCGTGAGGCCGGCGCCGATGGAACGGATGGCCGCCCGCTGGTTCACCGGCCCGTCGGCGATGGGGTCGGAGAACGGATATCCGATTTCAAGGACATCCGCGCCGTTGTCGAGGTAGGTCTTTAGTATTGCCTCGCTCGTTCGCAAATCCGGGTCGCCCGCCACGGCGAAAGGGATAAAGGCCGTCTCACCGCGTTTTTTGAGGCCGTCGAATGTCTTTGAGTACCGGTTCATTCCGTCCTGTATCTATTCCCTTGCACTGTCACCTTTTACTATATCTTCCTGCCCAGATACTCCGCGACATGGTAGATGTCCTTGTCGCCCCTGCCCGAGAGATTTATCACCATGATTTTATTCTTCTTCATCTTCGGCGCGGCCTTGACCGCGTATGCAAGAGCATGCGACGATTCGAGCGCCGGGATGATGCCTTCGCATTCGCACAGCAGGCGGAACGCGGCCACGGCTTCCTTGTCGGTGGCGTAGGTGTATTTCGCCCGGCCGCTGGTATATAAATGGGAATGCTGCGGCCCCACGCCCGAGTAATCGAGCCCCGCCGACACCGAATGCGTCACCGCTATCTGCCCGTCTTCGTCCTGCAGCACGTACGAGAGGGAGCCGTGCAGTATCCCCGGCCGCGACATCGGCGACGGCGTGAGCCGCGTGGCGTGCTTGTTCGTGGAAAGCCCCAGGCCTCCGGCCTCGACGCCGGTGAGCCGCACGGCCTTGTCCGCGATGAACGCGGAAAAAATGCCTATGGCGTTCGATCCGCCGCCCACGCACGCGACGATTTCATCGGGGAGCCGGCCTTCCAGGGCGAGTATCTGGCGCCGCGTCTCCCTGCCGATAACGCTCTGGAAGTCCCGCACCATGGCGGGAAAGGGGTGCGGCCCGAGCGCCGAACCGAACACGTAATGCGTGTGCGGACAGGATAACGTCCAGTCGCGCAACGCCTCGTTCACCGCGTCCTTAAGGGTTTTGTTGCCGCTTTCCACCGGTATCACCTTCGCGCCGAGCAGGTTCATGCGGAACACGTTGGGCCGTTGGCGCGCCATGTCGACCGTTCCCATGTAGATGTCGCAGGAGAGCGAAAGCAGCGCCGCGGAAGTTGCCGTGGCCACGCCGTGCTGGCCCGCGCCGGTCTCCGCGATCACGCGGGTCTTTCCCATGTACTTGGCGAGTAGCGTCTGGCCCAGCGAGTTGGTTATCTTGTGCGCGCCGGTGTGGTTGAGGTCTTCTCGTTTGATGTAGATGCGGCACCCGCCGAGCTTCCTGGTGAGACTCTTTGCAAAGTAGAGCGGCGTGGGGCGGCCGCAGTAGGAACGCAAAAGGGAACGGAATTCATCCGTGAAATTTTTATCGCGCCGAGCCGACGCGTAGGCGTGCTCGGTCTGGGCGAGCGCGGGCATGAGCGTCTCCGGCGCGAATTGCCCGCCGAATGTCCCGAAATATCCCTTTCGTTTCATAGCTCCGCCCGGCTCGGATTATTCGAAGAATCTGATGAATGCCTCACCACAGAGGCACAGAACACGGAGAAATTATTATAAAGTTTAGCAGGCTGTTGAAAACCCTTTTAAAACTTTTTTCGGCTTTTATCTCTGAGTTCTTTGTGTTTCTGTGGTGAATCTTGATTTCGTCGGGTTATGGTACTATTCTAAAAAAAACGCCCGGTCTCGGCGACCACAGCACCGCCACAATCCGGCCCCGAACGCTCGAAGAAAGCACCGGCCCAAAGTACCGCGAATCGAACCCTTTTTGCCAGTCGTCGGCGAGAAGAAAAATACATGATCCGGAAAAAGTGTACCCGTACATTCGCTCCCCGCCGCGCAGGAGCGCAAAGGAGAGATGCACGTTTTTTCCTGTTTGTGAATGCGACAGGTAATCGCGTACCCTGTCCCAGAAGAACCAGTCGAATTCATACCGCGCCGGCACCGAGTCGAGCCGCCCCTTGTACAGGGCGAAATCCACGGCGCGGATGGTGTCGGCGGGCGCGCCGTCGACGAACACCAGGGGCCGCACCGAGAAATGCTCGCGCGGGTGTTCCTGCCGGATGAGTGACGCCGCGAAGAAAAAATCGCGCGGGGGAAGGGAGTCGAGCGACACGGTGGTTCCCCTTTTGGGGAGCACGTACAGCGGCATGGAATCGCGCGGCGAGTACTCGGGGGGCAGTGGTTTTTCTCCGCCCGGAAGCGCGGAACGCGCGGACGAACGTTTGTTGAGGACGCGGCAGGCGCCGCCGCCTATCACGACGCTGTCGCCCGAGACCGCGGCGACGCGCAGCACCGACGGTTTTCCTTGGAGGGCGGGATTGGAAAACACCACCGGATCCCCGCGGAGGGGCAGGAACAAGCCCGCCAGCGGCCACGCGTAGGGCAATTTGAGCACCACGGCGCGGTCGCCGTCGGCGAGGGCGGTTTCCATCTGATCGGTTCTAATCGCCACGGTGTCGAGCACCAGCAGCTTGACAGCCGCGGCGAAGGCCGCGACGAGGACGAAATACTTGACAATCCGGTAGGCGATGATGCGCCCGTCGACCGGGCGCGGCCGGCTTTCTTCTCCGGTCATGCCTACTCCCTGCTCAGCACCGCCAGGAACGCCTCCTGCGGTATCTCCACGTTGCCCACCTGTTTCATGCGCTTTTTCCCTTCCTTCTGCTTTTCCAGGAGTTTGCGCTTGCGAGTGATGTCGCCGCCGTAGCATTTGGAGGTCACGTCCTTGCGGTAAGCTTTAACCGTGGTCCGCGCGATAATGCGGCCGCCGATGGCCGCCTGGATGGCGACTTCGTATTGCTGCCGCGGGATGAGCTCCTTGAGCTTGGACGTTATCATCTGGCCGTAGGAGTAGGATTTCTCCTTGTGGATGATTGTAGAGAACGCATCGACCGGCGAGCCGTTGATGAGAATGTCGAGCTTGACAAGATCGTTGACTTGGAATGAATCGAACTCGTAGTCCATGGACGCATAGCCCTTGGAGACGCTCTTGAGGATGTCGAAGAAGTCGATGATGATTTCGGAGAGCGGGATTTTGTAGTTCATGCACACCCGCGTGGGCTCCAGGTATTCCATGGCGCCCATCACGCCGCGCTTGTCTTCGCACAGCTTCATGATCGCGCCCACGAATTCGGTGGGCGTGATGATTTGCACTTTATCAACCGGTTCGGACACGGACTCCACGTAGTTGGGGGGCGGGAGCTTGGCCGGGCTCTCGATGTACAGCTCTTCCCGGTTGCGGGTAAGAATCTTGTACCTGACGTTGGGCACCGTGGTGATGATGTTCACGTTGTATTCGCGGAAGAGCCGCTCCTGCACCACCTCCATGTGGAGCAGGCCCAGAAACCCGGCGCGGAACCCGAACCCCAGCGCCTCCGAAGTTTCCGGCACGTAGGACAGCGACGAGTCGTTGAGCGTGAGTTTTTCCAGCGAAGAACGCAGGTTCTCGTAATCGTCCTTGTCCACCGGATAAATGCCCGAGAACACCATGGGCTTTACCTCTTTGTAGCCGGCGACGGGCGACTCGGCGCCGCCGGTCTTGAGGGTGATCGTATCGCCGATTTTAAGCTCGGAAACGGTCTTGATGTTCGCGATAACGTAACCGACTTGGCCGGGAGTGAGCTCCTCCTCGGCCGTCCTGCCCAGACGGAAGTAGCCCACTTCCATCACCTCATGCTCGTTTCCGGAAATAAAAAACCGCACCATATCACGCGCCTTGATTCGCCCGTCGAACACGCGGACGTACGCCACCGCGCCGCGGAACGCGTCGAACTTCGAGTCGAACACGAGCGCCTTGAGCGGCTTGTCCGGGGAACCTTGCGGCGGCGGAATAGCGGCCACGATACGTTCGAGAATCGCGTCCACGCCCGCGCCCGATTTCGCGCTGCACCGGAGAATGGACGCCGGTTCCACGCCGAGCAGGTCGCCAATCTGTTTTGCCACCTCGTCGGGATGCGCGGAAGGGAGGTCGACCTTGTTCATCACGGGAATGATTTCGAGGTTGTTGTCGAGCGCGAGGTACACGTTGGTGAGCGTTTGCGCCTCGATGCCCTGGCTGGCGTCGACCACGAGCACCGCGCCCTCGCACGCCGCCAGCGAACGCGAGACCTCGTACGAAAAGTCAACATGCCCGGGCGTGTCTATCAGGTTGAAACAGTAATCGTTGCCGTCGCCGGCGCGGTAGGTCATGCGCACCGGGTGCGACTTGATGGTGATGCCGCGCTCGCGCTCGAGGTCCATGTCGTCGAGAATCTGGTCCTGCATCCGCTCCTTGGCCACCGTGCCGGTGAGCTCCAAAAACCGGTCGGCCAGCGTGCTCTTGCCGTGGTCGATGTGGGCGATGATGCAGAAATTGCGGATGAACTTTGGGTCCTGCAAATAAATCTCCGGAGGATGGATTTTATGAGAATGGAAAATACAATAGGGGAGGGGGATAAAAATTACGGCGGTGCTCTATATTTCGTGATTCTTTTACTGAAATACTTGGGCGTTTCCCACGCCAAGGGCGCGGGCCGGTTATAGCACGCTGAGATGAACTTTTCATAGCGCCGGGCAGGCGCGAGGGGTAAGCCTTCCCCCGCCTGAGAAATCCTTATTCGCGAACATGATCGGGCATGAGTAGACATGATTTGAATAAACTGTCGGCCGAGGCCGGGGGAGATACCTCTCCCCCGAGATTCATTCGAGGTTCATTTTTTCCGGCATTTATTTCACCAACCCACCAGCACTCGAACGCTCTAACACTCCAACTCTTTTTTTATTTTTTCCGTCAGCCCCGCAAGGCTCGGGTCGCGCGCGCCCATCAAAAGGACCGAGTCGCCGGGCGCGGCGGAGTTTTTGAGGAGTGTGACGAGTTCGGCGCGGTCGGCCGGCGTCGCCGCTGCCTTGCCTTTTGCGCGCACGAGGTCGGCGATATCATTTGAGGAGATGTCTTTTTGCGCCGTCCCGCCGACGTAGTAGATGGGGAGGAGGAACAACATGTCGCCGTCCTTGAGTTCCTCGGAAAACATGGCGACGAATTCGTCCCGCAAAAAGCGCGTGGGGCCAAAGCCGTGCGGCTGGAACACGGACAGCACGCGTTTCGAGAACAGGTGGGCGGTTCTGAGCGCGGCGCGGATCTTTTCCGGGTTATGCGCGTAGTCGTCGATAACGCGGATGCCGTTTTGCAAGGTGACCAGCGAGAACCTCCGTGACACTCCCTGGTATGCCGACGAGGCCCGGGCGAGGCAGGCGCCGTCGCAGCCGAGGGCGTCACATACACACAGGGCGGCGAGGAGGTTGGACAAATTGTGTTCCCCGGGAAGGGGGAGCGTGTAGATCGCGTTGCCGCGCGAAAAGGATACGCTGGGCGCCGTTGAAAGAACATTGTCCGGCGCGAACGCTGCCGAAATCCCGAACGATTTCGTCGCGTTGAGCGGCGCGAGCCTCGGATCGTCGGCGTTGGCTACGGTGATTTCCGACCGCTTCGCCAGGGTGGCAAATAGGGAGAGGGTTTCCGGTATGGGTTTGTGGTCCTTGGAAACGTTGAGGAACACGCTCAGGTAAGGTTTGTATTTAGCGCAGGTACCGTCGCTTTCATCGGCCTCGATTACCAGTATGTCCGAAACGCCTTTGAACGCATTGCCGATAAGCCCCCGCTTTTCGAGCCGCACGAGCGGCGCACCCGTGACGAGCGACGGCGACATGCCACACGCGTCGAGGAACTCCCATATCATGGCGGTCACGGTGGACTTTCCACTTGTGCCCGCGACCGCGACGGTCTTCCTCGACGAGACGATGGCGGCGAGCACGTCGGAACGGTGGAGGATCGGAACTTTTGCCGCGCGCGCGGCGGCGATTTCGGGGTTCGATTCCTCAATCGCGGTGGAAACTACGAGCGCGTCGATTTCGCCGGAGACGGCCGAGCCGTCTTGCGGGAGAAGGGTGCAACCGGCGGTGGCAAGCTTGTCTTGTATGTCAAAAACATCGGGGGATTCCAGGAGGCGGTCGGAGCCTGACACCGCGATACCGTCCCACGCGCAGTATTGCGCCAGGGCGCTCATGCCCGAGCCGAGGATCCCGGCAAAATGCAGCCGCCGGCACGCGAGGTCGTTAATCGATAAGGACAAACGTACCCTCCGGGACGCGGTCGTACAAATCCACAACGTCGAGATTTTTCATGCACACGCAGCCGTGCGATGACGGCGTGCCGATTGATTGTTCGTTGTTGGTGCCGTGAATGTAGATGTACCGTTCGTAGGAATCGATACCCTCGCCGCGGTTGAGCCCGTCTTCGCATCCTTCGAGCCGCAGTATCCTGGTGAGAATGAGGTTTTTCCCGGGCTCGCCGACGGACCAGGTTTCCCCGGTGTCGATACGGTCGCGAAAGACCCTGCCCACGGGAGCGCCGTCCCCGTATTTTTCCTTTACGCGGTGCACACCGAGGGGAGTCATGAGCGAACCGTCGCGGTTGCCGGTGCCGAAACGGGAGGTCGATACGGGATATTCCCGTACCGGCGCTCCGTTCGCCACGCGGTAGAGCCTCTGGTTCGAAACGTCCACGAGGAGAAACATGGTCGGCGCGGTCCCGCTCACACGCGCGATGCGTTCCCGTGCGTCGTGCAACCCTCGGGCGTCGATCATTGTCGCGGCCTTTCCGTGGTACCAACTATTTTTACGGTGCAGTCAATAATATACTCAATACCGGCAACCGGATTTACTCCTCACAGGAAAGGCAAGAACGCATGAACGGAATTCCCGCGCAGCAATTCCAGCCGCCGTCGAACGATGATACCTGGAGAGTCTTCCGCATCATGGCGGAATTCGTGGAAGGATTCGAAACCCTGTCGAAAATAGGCCCGTGCGTCACGATTTTCGGTTCCGCGCGGACGGCGACGGACGATCCCTTCTACGAGATGGCTCGCGCGACCGCGTCGCTCGCCGTCAAGCACGGCTACGGGGTAATCACGGGCGGGGGAGGCGGGATCATGGAGGGCGCGAACCGCGGCGCGTACGAAGCGAAGGGGACGTCGGTGGGTCTCAACATCCAGCTTCCCTTCGAGCAGGTGCCCAACAACTATATCAAGCTCCTCCTCAGCTTCAAGCACTTCTTCTGCCGCAAGGTGATGTTCCTCAAGTACACCTCGGCCGTCGTCGTACTGCCCGGCGGGTTCGGTACCATGGACGAGTTGTTCGAGACGCTTACACTCGTCCAGACCCACAAGAGCGCGACGTTGCCGCTTGTCATGATGGGAAAAAGCTACTGGGAGGGCCTCGTGGAATGGATGCGAGCGAACATGCTCGGCAAGGCGTATATTTCGCCGGGAGACTTCGATCTCATACGCCTCACCGACGATCCGGCGGAGGCGCTCGACGTCATCGACGCCTTCCACAAAAGGCGCGGCTCGCAGGTGAATTTCTCTTGAGCGCGATTTTTTTACAAAAAAACAATTTGTTGTTGACATATTGTTTGTCCGAGGATATTATTTATAGGGAAGCAGGCGAGATGTTCGCAGGCTTCTTATAAGTAAACGAGCCCGCGGAACTTGCCGGTTACGATTCAAAAGCCGGCCGAAAGTGCGGCGCAAGTTCCCGGCGACCTGTCCTCATCCAAAAGGAGGTGCTGCAGTGGCAGCGAAGAAGAAAACCGCCAAGAAAAAGGCGGCAGCTAAGAAGAAGAAAAAATAGTTTTCCTGCTGCACGATGCGTGCAGGAGAAGCGGGTGGGCGCGATGCTCACCCGCTTTCGTTTTCCAGGTCGCGGGCGAATTGCGTTTTTCCTTGCCTTCGGCACCCAGACGCCTCTATATTTTACAGAACGGCGGTTGGGCTTTCTCATCGATTGGAGGCGTTCATGATGCCCGCAGGCGGAAAAAACACAACGGTTTCTTTTGCTTCGACGTTCGTTTTTTCGGTTCTTGCCGTCATCAGCGCCGCAATCACCCCTTGGAGTGATGCGTTCCCGGCGCCGCCGCCGGTCATCGTTTCGTCCGGGATTCCTCTGGCGTGGGCCGAGGAGTTCGATGCCTCCGGCATCGACACGAACGTGTGGAGCTTCCAACGCTCTTTCTTCCCCTCGGGGTACGACATTTCATACAGCAGAAGCGACAGATATCTGTCGATAGGCAGCGGGACCGCCGATTTGGAGGTGCTCAGGAATTATTACGAAGGAAAGCATTACGAATCATGCTGCATATCCACCGTTCACCACAGATGGTTCGGGATTTCCGGGCGGGGTGCCGTTTTCATTGAAGCGTCCATCAAGTCGCCGCGGGCGGCGGGCGTGACGCCCTTTTTCTGGACACTGGATACGAACCAGCAGTTTCTCTGGTGGCCACCCCGGGGAGGGGTTGTCATTTTCGGACAGGACGGCGATACGATTTTCGGGCGCGCCTGTCCCGCGAGCGACAGCGTCGTGTCGGTTTACAAATACGCAACTCCCCGCGGGTACGACACCGCGTATCACCGCTACGGCCTGTATTGGGATTCACTTTTCCTCGGATGGTATGTCGACGACACGCTGCGCGGCCGGTACGACATCGCCGGGACCACACCCGAATTCCGTCGGTCGCAGTCCCTGTTTTTGAATGTTGCGATTGACAAAAACGAAAGCGACGCGGGGCTGGTCGATACCACCGCGCTTCCCCGCCACATGTCGGTCGCCTACGTTAGGTTCCGCGCGGCCGACGCGGGAATCGTCGTGCCGGGCGGCCTCTCGCGGTACGTTGCGCTGGCGCATGGGTCCGCCGCCGTGCGCGTGTACGACATGGTAGGCCGGTTCATGGGAAAATGCGCCGTGGGAACCCATCCCGACGCGGCCTCGCTTTTCAAGTCGCTTCGTCTGCCGCCCGGCGCCTACGTGATAACCGGTGCGGACCTTTTTTCTACGTTGCGGGAAAAAATCGTTATCACGCGATAAAACGAGAGACGCCCCGCGTCATGCCTCGGGGCGTCTCTCGTTTCGATACACACACACGGCCTCCCGGCCGCCGTCCTACCCTGGCTTTATCGACACATCACCGCTCGGATGTGGAGAACGCCAAGAAAAGAGTAGCTTTTTTCGAGAATCATTCTATTGCCATTTTTTTTGCGTCCTTTGCGCCTTTGCGGTGATGCCTTTCATTTTTCTTAAACAATCCCGATTACTGGCGGATGATTTTCTGCTGCATGGATTTTTCCTGAAGCTGTGCCGACACGACAAACACTCCGTGCGCGGTGCCCACCCCACCGATGCGGCCATCCCACGGGATGTCGTACGTTCCGGCCGCGAGGGTTTTGTCCATCAGCGTAGCGACGCATTTTCCGCTCATGTCGAAAATACGCACGCGTGCCGACGCCGTCCGCGGAACGTTCATCCTGATGGTGACGGCACCGTTTCCGTTCTTGAATGCCCGCAAAAGCGCCTCGCGGCTCGTCGCGCCGTTTGTAAAGTAGCGCACCGGTATGCTGGTCACGTCTATGTCGCGTTGCGCGCCTACGACATAGTCGTTGCCGTCGGGAACGAGGGAAAACAGTACCCTGGCAACCCCGGCGACGGGCGTGAACTGGTTCAACGTAACGCTTGCGGTCTGCGAACCGGCGGGAATTGTGACTTTGGTATGAACGACCGCGAGTTCTGCGCTGTCGGTTCCCAACTCTCTCACATCGTAGAGAATCTCTGCGGCCTGAGTGGTGGCGCCGGTGCGCGTCACGGTGACCGCGTTGGCGCCTGCGGGAAGCGAAGCGTTCACTTCGACGAGCGCGGGCAGCAGCCCCTTGGCCACTTTTATTTTCACCGGATTGACGCGGGTCAGGATGCAGTTCGGTCCGGTCCATGAGAAGCTGGTGACGTAAAAATTGCCGTTTTTGTCCCAAGCGTCATAACCAGTGATCCAGGTATGGGCGTCCGCCTGTGCGTCCAGATCGCCCATCGTGCAGATTTTCGTGGTCGTGCCGGTGGCGATGTCGAACATCCAAAGCGTTTTAGGCGTGTCGTAGTCGCTGCTGCCCATGTAAATCACCTTTTCGTCGGCGCTGACGTCGAGTACCCAGATTTTTGACCACGGGTAGTCGAGATGGCCCAGATAGCGCCACGAGGGGCCCGAATCGGTGAAGCAGTAGACGTGCCCTTTGTCGTCGCTCACGTAGCATTTCGTGTGATCCCTGTTCCATTGTCCAACCTCCAGAGCGTTCGCCCCGGACGGCGCGCTGTTCATGGACTGAAGCTTCCAGCTTGTCAACTGCCCAAAGCCGCTGGCGGGATCGTAATAATACAGGTGATCGTACACGGAGGTCGGTTCGTTCTGGTTCCATTGCGGGTTTTCGTTGCCGGCGTCTATGTACAGCCTGCTGCGCGAGTCGACGAACATGAACCTGTTGCTGTAAATCAGCTGCGTCCATTGCGAAGGCCTGCCCAGGTTGTCGGTGACGCCCGTGGCGACATTGTACCGCACGATGCTGCACGTGGGAATGGAGGCGCCGTAAACGCAGTTGCGGTTGAAATCCGGCGCGAGAGTGACGAGTTGGAAATGCGGTACGCCCACGCCGTTGGGTTCGGTGGCGCTGAGGTCGGTAAAGGTGTTATGCGCGATATTGTAGCCGTACCAATGGAATCCGCGCGTGTTCAAATATGCGTTGCTGATATCGGAATTGTCGAGGGTGGCAACGTATACGACGCCGTTCATCCATGTGGGCCGTGTATGGAATTTTTCCGCGGTTTCGCCGGCGATCCAGTTATCCACCGCCGTGGAAGCGGCTTTGGCGTCGCCGACATATCGCAGGGTGTCGTCTTTCTGGTACAGACGGTACAGCGCGGAATTGGTCGCGTGGTCCTCTCCCGCGACGTAGATGTCGCCGTCCGGCGCGCTGCCCGTGCAGAGCCAACTTTGAATGGGCGCCAGCCCGTTGGCCGTGTTGGGCAACCGCCACGATTTAACACTGCTTATTTTTCCGGTCCATCCGGCGTCCTGCGGAACCGCCGCAAGAGCGGCGGCACAGACGCCCGATAACAACGCCATCCCCAACGCAATCGTCTTAGGCTTGCACTGAACGGCACCCATCATGTTTCCTCCTCTGTGTGGTGCATGCCCCCCCTTTACCGTGCTCGGAACATCGAGTACAAAAATTATAACGGCAACCGACGGTTGCCGTACTCACGTAATAAACATAAGTATTTGTCGACGAAAATGCACAGAATTTCTCCGAATTGTTTTTGTCCCCGACGGCCGGAAATCTTTTTTGTTTCAAGAATGCGGATATCATTAAAGTCTTTGCGGTATAACTGTTGCACCACGGCATGGCATCTTTTAAATTTATTGCGCGCTGCATGGGCAATCGCGGGGTGCGGATGCGGCGCGGAAATTCCGTACTGCAGGACAAGGCGCCCATCCGTTACGGTCATGAAAGAATACTCCTCATATATTTCCGAAACCTGGAACATCTCCGAGCCGCTTGCCAAAGAGCTGTGCGAATGTTACGAAAAAGGGTATTCCCCCTTTTACTGCGCCGATTACCTTCCCGCGGTCGCCGTTGAACTCGACGCGTCCGGCGTGTGGGAGGTGTACGATTTTCTGCGCACGATGGCCGTCCTCTCGCCCAAGAAGAAGAGGCTTCTCAACGCGCTCAAAAAAAGCGGGAAGCTCACCGGAGAGCTGGAAAAAAGAATCGTTCACAACACGAATTCCTTCGAGATCGACGATCTCCTTCTTCCCGAACGTCTCAACCCCCGCAGCAAGGCGCAGCTTGCGCTTAAGAAGGGGCTCGGTGAATGCGCCGACGCCATACTCGCCCAGGAGGAAACGGGCGCGTCTCTTGAGGATATCGTCGCGCCGTTCGCCGGGAAGGACGCGTCCCTCGCTACTCCCGACGACGTTATCGCCAATGTAAAAGACATCATCGCCGAACGTTTCGCCTACGACGAAACCGCCCGCGCCATGGTGCGGGAGTTCATGTACGACGACGGTTTCTTCGAGATAACGCCGAAGGCGAAAAACGATCCGTTGTTTTCGCGGTTCGCCGGAAAACCAGTGTCCGTGAAGGAATTTTCGAAAGAAGACCTCCTCAGGCTCCTCGCCGCCGAGGACGAGAAGCTCGCTCGTGTCAAACTCACCGTGCAGCTGTTCCGCATCACCGAACTGCTCAAGCACCATTTCGTGGTCAATCCCGACGCGCCGGGATTCCAACTGATAAGCGAAGCCATCGACGACTCGTGGGTGAGGCTGCTGCAACCCATCGCCGAACGCGACGTCAAGGCGCGCCTGCGCGCCGAGGCCGAAGACTGGGCCGTCGGCATTGTCCGCCAGGACCTGCAGAAACGGCTTGACGGGGAAGGTGAGGAAAAATCGTGTGTTTCATGCTGCGTTCACGATAAGAAAACGTTCGCGGTCGTCGCATGCAGCAATCGCGGCCGTCTGTACGGCGCGGCCGTCGAGAAGAAATTTGCCCTCGACAAACCCGCGGCGAGCGAACGCCTGAGGCAATTCCTGTTGCGGTACCATCCCGAACGGATTCTGGTGGCCGACAACGAAAGCGTCGCCGTCGCCGAGGCGATAATCGCCAGAACGCTCGAACAGGTACAGTCCGCTCCCGCGTTGGAACGCGTGAAGCGCGCCGGGGGGCAGCAGGACATCGCCGCTTCGGAGTGGATGAAAAAGGAATGCGCCGACCTCGATGAGCCCATGAGGCACGCGTTCGGCGCGGCGCTTGCTTTTCTCCAACCTCTGCGCCTACTTCCGGCCATAGGCCCGCATTATTTTTCGCTTCATCCACTGCAGGCGTGCGTCGCGCCGTCTCGTCTCTCCGACTGCGTCGACCGCATTCTTATCGGCAAGAGCCTGTCCCGCGGAATCTCGCCCGCCGAACTCGGCGATATCGTTCCGTCGGCCAATTTCGATCCGTTTGCCGACGGTGCCCTCAAGAAGGAAATCGTAGCGCGCGGGCAGAGGGCGGCGTTCGCTTCCAAGGACGATGTGCTCAAGGTGCCCGGCATCTCCGAAAGCGCATTTCGCAATCTGGCGGGGTACCTTGTCGTTCCGTCGGCCGGATTCGCCCTCGATCGTACCCTGGTGCACCCCGACCATTTCGCGTGGGTTGCCGAAATGTGCGATTACCTGCGGATATCACCAGACGCTCTTGTCAACGATCCCGAGGCGGTGCGTTCCTTCCCGGAACAGGATTTCGAAAAGAAACTTTTTATCGAGAAGAAGCTCATCCAGCAACTGGGGGTGGGGCGGAGGACCGGCGGGGCGGCGTTCGCGCGCCCGCAGCGGAAACTCAAGCTCACCGAACTCGAGGAAGGGGCGGTGGTGGGCGGCAGGGTGACCAATATCACGCCGTTCGGAGTCTTTGTCAACATCAATGCCGTGTGCGACGGCCTCATCCACATTTCCCAGCTTGCCGACACCTACGTGGAATCGGCCGAACAGGTGGTGGGCGTGGGCGACACGGTAAACGTTCGCGTCATCAAGATCGACGTCAAGAAGCGCAGAATATCACTCTCGATGAAGGGGCTCGGCCACCAGGGGCCCAAGGTCTCTCCTTCCAAGCGCCAGTTGTCCGATCTCGCCTCGCATTTTCAAAATCGTTAAAACCAAAAGATTTTGTGGGGGAGTATCCCCTCGCTACGTTCCGTCCTCCTCCGTTACCCCTTCCTGCGTGGCCCCGTAATGATCTCGCGAGCTTGTGGGCTACGCAGGAGAGGAAAGCGCTCGTCCAATAGGAAGGACGGGACGCTGCCGAGGACAACCTCTGTCGCGTATTGCACGGCGAGGAGGCCCCGGCCGGGAGAGAGACTTCCCCCCCCCCACTCTGTAGTATGATTTATTAACTGTTTACATTCTTTCCGGCGCGGAGACCCCGAGCAGATCGAGTCCGAGCCGTATCACGTTCTTCACGCCGAGGGTGAGCAGGAGCCGCGCGCACGACAGGGGCCTGTCGTCGGTGACGATCCTGTGCTTCTGGTAGAACGCGTGGAATTCAGCGGCAAACGTCTCGAGATAGGCGGTGATTCGCTGGGGCTCAACGAACATCGCCGACTGCACGAGCAGGGTGGGAAAATCGGCGATCCGGCGGAGGAGATCGAGTTCTTCGGGCTCCGTAAGAAGGGCGGGCGAGGCGCCGGCGGCGTCGCCGTCGGCAAAGCCCTGCTGGCGCGCGTGGGCAAGGAGGCTGCACGTGCGCGCGTGGGCATACTGGACATAGAACACGGGGTTGTCGTCGGATTTTTTGACGGCGAGCGTCATGTCGAAGTCGAAGTGGCTCGACAGCCGGCGCATGAGGAAGAAATATCGGGCCGCGTCGACTCCTACTTCGTCAAGCAGCTCCGAGATGGTGATGAAGTCCCCCTTGCGCTTCGACATTTTAAACGGCTGCCCGTCGCGGATGAGGTTCACCTGCTGGATGATGAAGTTGCGGAACACCGTTTGTGAAAGGCCGAGCGCCTTCACCGCGCCTTCGAGGCGCGGCAGATACCCGTGGTGATCCGGCCCCCAGAAGGTATACGATTCGTCGTAGCCGCGCGAGGCCTTGTGCATGTGATAGGAGAGATCGGCCAGGAAATAGGTGGGCGATCCGTCCTGGCGCACCAGCACCCTGTCTTTTTCGTCGCCGAACCGGACGGAACGGAACCACACGGCTCCTTCGGCGTCGTACGCGAGCCCCTTGTCGCGGAGAAGGGCGAGCGTCGTGCGCGGCGCGTCCGATGCGTGAAGCTCGCTTTCCCGGAACCAGCGGTCGTAGGTGACGCCGTAGGCCGCAAGTATCCTCTTCTGGTCGGCCATGATGCGCGCGAGTGCCTCGCGGGTGAAAAGCCGTTCGGCCTCAACCGCGGGCAGCGACGCCATGCCGGGGTTCGCCGCGGAGATTTCCGCCGCCAGGTCGCCGATATACCCGCCTTCGTAGCCCCCCTCGGGAACGGCCGCCTCTTTCCCGAGCGACTGGTAATACCGGCAGGCGATGGATTTCCCTAAAAGCGCCACCTGGTTGCCGTAATCGTTCACGTAGTATTCGCGCTCCACGTCGTTGCCGAGCCACGAGTTCACACGAGCGACGGTATCGCCGATTGCCGCCGCGCGACCGTTCACCACCACCATGGGACCGGTGGGGTTCGCGCTCACGAATTCGAACAGGATGCGTTTTTTCCGTTCGACCTGGTGGCGGCCGAAGGTCTGGGGAGACAGCGCCGCGCCGGCAAGCGTTTGGTGCAAAAACGCGGGGCTCAGGCGGAAATTGATGAACCCGCCGGCGACCGTACGGGAAAGGCCGGGATCCGGCTCCACAAACCGCCCGTCCCATTCGAATTTTTCCATGAGCGTTCTCGCGACCGCGGCCGGATTTTCCTTGCGTATCTTGGCAAGGGCGAGCGCGACGGGCGACGAGAGGTCGCCGTTGGACTTCTGCTTTGGTTTTTCGATGACGATATCCATGCCGCCGGCATCGGCGCCGAACGAGGCGGAGAGAGAAGCGCGGAGGGCTCCGGACAGGTAGGCATAGACGGATTCAGGCATTGGGGGCGCTCCGGGGGGCTTTTTTGCCCATCTCTTCCCACAGTTCCTCGATGCCGTAGTAGCTCCGTACCTGCGGGGTCATGATATGGACCACGATGTCGGAAAAATCGATGAGTATCCAGCGTCCGTCCCGTTCGCCCTCGGAGTGCCACGGCGAAACGCCCCGGCCGGCCAGCGCGTCGACGATGGCGTCGCGGATGGCGCGCGTGTGGTGCTGGTTGTCGCCCGTGCATACCACGAAATGGTCGGCGATGCCGGTTTCCCGTTTCAAATCGAGGGTCACGACGTCTTCGGCCTTTTTGTCGGACGCCGCCTCGCAAACGAGCCTGAGGATTTCGTCCTTGCGGGAAAGGTCTTTACGCGGTTTCATCTGACGTGCTCCCTGAAGTCGGCGCCCACGTAGACGGTTACGTCGTACATTTCGTCGCCGTTGCGTATGAGAACGACCGAGGGGATGCCGAGCGCATGGGCAACCTGCTGCGCGACTCCCTGGTTCTTGACTCGCGAGATTACGAGCGTCTCGGAGTAATTGCTCGTCTTGGCGCCGCTTGTATTTTTTACGTCGAATTTTTTCGTTCTCAGGAAGTCCGCCACCGTCTTTCCGGCGCCGTCGATTCCGCATCCGTTGAGCACCTGGATTCTACCGATATGCGGGTACGGAACATTTTCGCGCGGCTCCTCGGTTTTCTGCGGCGCGTCCCCGGCGGCCGGTTGTCCCCGCCATTGTCCAATGGCAAGCGCCGCGACGAGCACGGCGCAGGCGATGACCATGATTGCGGCGTTTTTCACGCTATTTCCGGCCGCTCACCACGCGCGGCGAATGGGAGGGAATCTCGCTCTCCGAGAGGTGCGCGAAGGTGAGTACCATGAGCCGGTCGCCCACCAGGCCCATGCGGGCCGCGGGGCCGTTGAGTTCCGCGATGCCCGAGCCGCGCCGTCCTTTTATGACGTAGGTATTGAATCGGTTGCCGTTTTCCACGTTGAGCACCTGAACTTCCTCGTAAGGAAGAATTCCCGCCTGATCGAGATAATCTTCGTCAAGCGTTATGCTCCCTTCGTATTCCAGGTGGGCGCCCGTCACGGCGATGTCGCGTATTTTCGCCTTCAAGAAACTTCTCAGCATACGATGGCTCCGTCGATTAGAATGAAAAACTCATCCGAACGGCCGTTGATGTCTCGGCACGGGGAGAGGCCGTCCGTTCGGCCGAAATCCGCACGCTCATGTCAATACCGCTCCACAGCATGTCCGGAACGAGAAGGCACAACGCGAGCGGCTGGAATCTGCGTGTATAAAGGCTGCTGCCGGCAAATCCCGCGATACATCCCGCCGCGACCGCCGCCATAACCCACCCCCGACCCGCGCGGCCCTTGGCTATCTGGTTCACGCCGGGGAGGAAAAAGCTTCCCGCGACAGTCCATCCGCTCTCGCCGCGGTTCTTCGCGAACATATACCGCACGTCGGCGTCGGAATGGCCCGCACGCCTCAACTTGATATATTCCGGCTCCGGAATCGAAAGCTGGACCCAGGGTCTACGGTAATATTCCGAAATGGAAATGCCGCTTTCGAGGAGCTGGTGCACCTTTGCAAGCGGGATCTGCATTTCCTGAATCTTGTTCCACTCGGTCTCCGAGAGGCCGAGCTTCTCATACGTTTCCTTGTCGGCGGGTGAGGCGGCAAACAAGGCGGCCGTCGTGCCGCCCGCCAACACCAGCAAAAGGCCGTATGCCGCCGCAATTCTTACGATTCGCATGGGATATTTCCGGAAGAAAACGTCCCGACGCGGTTCCGGTCACGTCCGATCCAATCCTTAAAAATACTTGATGTGCCGGTTTCCGGAAAGACGAAAGGGAGAAGGAGGGGCCAAGCCCGAAGCACGAATTGACACGCGGCCGAATAATGCCGAATCAGTTCGAACTCGTCTGTTTTTTGATCTCGTCCCGGAGGCGCGCGGCGTCTTCGTACCGTTCCTCCGACACCGCTTCCGTCAGCTTCCGCCTTAATTCGTCGAGCGGTGACGTTCCGGGCGCGGAAGCGCCCTGCTCCTTGTCCTGCGGGGGCGAAGGTTGCTGGGGCGTGGCGTCGGTTTCCTCGGAAAGCAGGATTCCTGCTTTGTCGAGTACTTTTTCGTCCACATACATGGGGGCGCCGAACCGCAACGCCAGACAAATTGCGTCGCTGGGACGGGCGTCGAAATCGAGGATTTTTCCCTTGAAGTTGAGCACGAGTCTCGCGTAAAACGTATCGTCGATGAGATCCGAAACCTCGACCCGCACCATTTCGCATTCCACGGCGTCGAGCACCGATTTGAAAAGGTCGTGGGTGAGGGGGCGAGGGATTTCCACCTTGTTGATCTGGATGACTATCGACTGCGCCTGTTGGTCGTCGATGAAAATGGGGAGCGCGCGCTTGTCGGCGTCGCCTTTGAGGAAGATGACGAAGCGCTTGTTGAGCAGCGCGACATTCACGATTTCGACGGGAATCATGGAGGTGATCTTTTCCGGTGACAATTAATTCTACTTGGGTGACATCGAGACGCTATGCCCAGCATTGCGAGAAGCCCCTCGACAGGAATGGAAATATCTTCGCGGCTTGCTGCGAGGATATTTTCGTCTTTTAGCGTTTCCCTGGATAAAAAATACTTTCTGCCGGGTATTTTCAATTGTCTGCAACCACCCTATGGCGAGATGGTTCGATGGCAAAATACGCTCCCAGTGCGGGAAAAACGTCGCCCGAGGGTTGCCTACAACCCCTTCACCATTTCCTTCAGCATTCTCAACGATTTTGTGGCGGCTTCCCAGAAAAACAGACCCATGGGAATGGGAATGGAATTTTCGTACCCCTTTTCGAGGACGACAGCTTGTTTGCTCGCAAGAGCATGGTGATTCTGGTCTTCTATGGTGACGGCGGTTTCGAGTTTCATCACGGTTTGTTCAAGCTCATCCTGCGAGTAACTCGACACCTGGCTTTGTATGTTGAAGTACAGATCGGTTCTGCAGCCGTTGCACGCCTGCGTCAGAAAGCAGGAATCGTGGAGGAATTTTGCAATGTATCCTTCGCTTGCGAATTCCTTCGGCAGCGTGAGGGCGTTCGCCGCGACGGGCTGGTAATTTATGGTGAACGTCGCCGGGATAACGTTAAAGAGGATGGTTTGCTCCGGCACCGTGATGCCCAGATCGTTCGCGTCGAACGGCGCCGCTCCCAGAACCGTAGCCGCGAAATCGGGTTTGAGCATCATCGCCGCGCCTTTTGCCACGTAGGGAATCTTGAAATTTGAAAAGGAAATTGTTCCGTGGGCGTCGGATATCCCGGAGCACAGCTTTTTTCCCCCGGAAATGACGCAGGCTATGGTGATGCCCGCCAGAGGCGCGGTGTCGGCCATCACCCGAATAACGAACGGGGCGGCGAGGGTCGTGCCTTGCTTGCCGGTGATGAGGTATTCCCCCGTGTGTACGGCGAACTTGCTGAAGAAATTTTGCAGTATCTTGCGTGTTTCTTCGAGGAGAGAGGAACGCGGCGTCGACTCGTCGGTCTGGCCGAGAGGCGTTCCCATGCGACCCATGGTATAGAAAATTGTGTTGACTCCCAGATTATAAAGGTTCGTTACGGCGTTGTCCTCCATCGCTTTTTTCATCAGCGTATAAAACCGCAGGGAGATGGAATAGCATTTGTTGTTGTACACCTCAAGGATTGCCTTTACGTCTTCACCCGGCAGCGAAATGGTTATGGTGACAGTGTGCCCCGACCGTACCTGATCGATTTTCGCGCGGAAAAGGCAGGTGTCGGCGAACGCATTGAAGTGAAATCGCTGAATGGCGTTGGTCGTGTCGACGGCGACGTCGGCCTCCTCGCGAAGCCATTCCCACAGGTCGATTTTGAAACCGTTCATGGCCGCGCCGCGTATCTGCGCGGCGACATCCTGCGTCAGCGGCTTGGTGAGCTTGGCGGAGTAAATACCGGAAACGGCGCGAAAATCGGTTTGGGCCGACCCCGTAAGGGCAAGCGTCACAAGAACGGTGCAAAAGCCTAAGAATTCCCGGCGCATCGTAATCTCCTTATGTCAAGGGCACCGCTTCTCGGTGGGTGCCGGTGCGTCGTTAAAGATATATTCATCGTCCGAGTCGCGGCAAGCATAGCCCGGCCGCCTTCAGCGCTTTATTTTCGCCATTACAAGGGCGGCGAGTTCCTCGGCCTGCTCCCGTGTTTTTGCCTCCGCGTAGCATCGGATGATGGGTTCCGTGTTCGAGGGGCGTACATGTACCCATCCGTAATCGCGGATTATTTTGAAGCCGTCCTGCCTGTCGACGGTTTCGTTTGGAAACGTCTTTGCGATTTCGGCGATGAGCGACTCCGGGGCAGACGAGCAAGAAACTTTCTCCTTGACTATGTAATAGCTCGGCCACGATGCCGCGCAGCGGGTGAGCGGCTCGCGGCGGTGCGCCATGAGTTCGAGCACGAGTGCCATTCCGCATAGGCCGTCGCGTACCGTGGAAACTTTCGGGTAAATCACGCCGCCGTTCCCCTCCCCGCCGGCTTCGCAGCCGTTCCGGGCCATGGACTCCACCACGTTCGCCTCGCCGATTTTCGTGCGGAACACGCGTACGCCGAACCGGCGCGCCACATCGTCAACCATCATCGACGTTGAAAGGTTCGCGGCCACGGGGGTTTTTGTTTTCGAAAGGATGGTTTCGAGTGCCAGAACGAGCGTGAGTTCCTCTGTGAGCGGCTGGCCCTTCTCGCCCATGAGGGCGAGCCGGTCGGCGTCGGGGTCGAACACAAAGCCGCCCCAAAATCCGTCCGACGAGGCAAGCATTTTTGACAGTTGCGAAAGGTGTTCGGGGCGAGGTTCGGGGTTGTGGACGAAGTTCCCGTCGAGCGCGTTGTTTATCCCTTCCCAGGATACGCCCAGGCGATCGAGAAGAAGGGGAAAAATCGCACCGGCCGCGCCGTTGATGGAATCCACGGCAATCCGGATGCGGGCGTCTCGTATCGCCGCGACGTCGACGGCCGCGAGGATGCTCTCGATATGCGGCGTCACCGCGTCTTCGGCAAGCGGTTTGGCGCCGCTCCGGCGGACGGTACCGGCGCTGTCCCATTCCGAAAGGAAGGCACGGTATACCTCGTCGCATTCTTGTCCCGTAAAGAGTCGTCCTTCCCTACGAATCATTTTATAACCGTTGTAGGGAAGGGGATTGTGGCTCGCGGTGATCATGATTCCGGAGGCCGCGTGGAAATGTGCGACCGCCACGCAAGCCGTGGGAGTCGGGACGATGCCTACGTCGAGGGGGGCGCCGCCTCCGGCGGAGACTCCATCCCGAATCGCTGCCGCAAGTTCGAGACCCGAAGGACGGGTATCGCGGGCGACGACAATCCTGCCGCCTCCCGCAAGCCGGGTTTGTACTCTTGCAAGCGTATATGCGAAATCGGCCGTGAGCGTTTCCCCCACAATCCCGCGGACGCCTGAAACCGTCATGATGGGCAGTTCTTTCGCCACGGCTATCCTTTTAGATTAGTTGACAAAATACTATGCAGTACCCGTTTTGAAACCCGTATTTTTACGCCTGAATGATAAAAATATATGATTTCCTGCCGTGTGCCGGTTTCCATTTCCCGAGATGGGCCTTTGCAAGTTCTTGCAGGTAAGCCTTCAAAATTCCATCGTTTTTTTTTAAATGTGATATATTAATTTGTGTTCCATTTATTTTGCGTATGGCTCCGGAACCGAGCATCATAGGCGAAAATAGGTATATGCCCATCGAAATTCTTTACATCATTCCGATTCTTGCAATCGCGTTTCTGGCGTACCGAATTGTGCTCGCTGCCCAGAAGCGCTCCGAGGCCGGCGTTGCACACGGGAGCACAGAGGCGAGCGACGCTGAAATACGACAAACGAGCCGCTCCACCGAAGAAAGGCTTAACGAGTACGAGCGGACGATTACCAAAATCAATTCGACACTTTCCACACAACAGAAAGTCATAGAGAAATTTCAAGCAGAAAACACTTCATGTGCCGATGAAATAGAAAAGCTCAACTCACAACTTAGGGAACTCCATAAGGAATACGATATCGTTATCAGCGAGAATTTTTCCTTGCGCGCGAAAGTCAAGAGTCTTCAACGAAAGCTCGATGATGCGCCGCTGGCTTTCGATATATCCCCCCATGCCTCCAGTTCCGCTCCGGTGCCATCCGCCGAAGAAGCGATGGAGATGAACATGAACTTGTACGACGATACCAGGCTTTTTAATCCCTCGGCCCTATTGGACGACACGAAACTCAACGAGTAAAATCCATCCAATAATTCCAGCCTTTGCCTTACCGCGTTTTCGTGTTTTTTTCACCGGGCTCTCTTTTTCCTCGCTGTTTTTTTATGCCCCAGCCAATCCAATAAGTAGTACTGCGTTTCTTAACTGACGCAGTATAGTGTAGTTGTTGGCTACTTGAATGCAGATTAAACGACAAGGATCGATTCCCCATATCCCATAGATGAAGAAAAACCTTGACTTTCCTTATTCTATCTAGTATTGTATAGGATGAAAAAGGCTGTATTAGGTAGAAAAAGGAAGTCATTATGTCTCGCTTCCGGGGCAGATTCAATCTGAGTCTGGACAGCCAGGGAAGAATAAATATTCCCACGAAATTTCGGAAAGCGATGGCTTCCGAAGAGGCGGATGCCCTCGTCATTTGCAGGGCACCCGCTGGATGCCTTCGCGCCTATTCACAAAACACGTGGAACAAATACGAAGACGAAATTGCGCGATGGCCGCAGACTCCCGAGACTCTTCGGCACAAGACGTTGTTGTACTCGACGCTGTACGAAGCGGAACTTGACACACAGGGAAGAATAACGCTTCCTACCCTTCAGATTGAAATAGCGGGAATCGTTAAGAACGTCACATTGATAGGCCAGAACGGCTTCTTTGAAATCTGGGCCGCAGATCGTCTCAACGCATATCTCGGCGCGCAGGATGATTTCGACGAAGTTTTCTTCAAATCGGTGGCATCCGCGACGAGGAACGGTGAACACTGAGAACGTCTATCACGTCCCCGTTCTTACGGCCGAGGCCATCGAAGCACTTGCCGTAAAGCCCGACGGAACGTATCTCGACGCGACGGCGGGGGGCGGCGGCCATCTGAAAGAGATACTTGCAAGACTTGATAAAAGGGGAACGGCAATCGGTATCGACAGGGATCCCGACGCAATCGCGTGGATTGGCGCGCACGTGGAGCGCGGGGAAGCGTCCCTTGTCCTCGAACAAAGCATTTTCTCTCGATTCGACGGCGTCCTCTCGCGTCGCAATATTGCCGCGGTCGACGGCCTGCTGCTTGATTTGGGTATATCGTCGCATCAGATTGACGCCTGTGAACGCGGATTTTCGTATATGAAACCTGTCGCCCTCGACATGCGCATGGACCCAGCCTCCGGTATGAGCGCCGCGGATTTCTGCGCGATCACCGATGAGAGGGAACTGGCTCGGGTGCTTTCCGAGTACGGGGACATTACCAATCCGCTCCGCATGGCACGGGCCATCAAGGAGTGCGGGCGACTCCGGCCGCTCCAGCTTTCGACCGACCTTGTTTCCTGCCTGAAGCGGGAATACGGTGCGTGGCTGCCCGTGAAAGTGATCGCGAAAGTGTTCCAGGCGTTGAGGATAGCGGTCAACGGCGAACTCACCGAATTGGCCGTGTGTCTTTCCATCGCCCTTTCGAGAGTCAAGCGCGGAGGCAGAATCGTGGTAATATCGTACCATTCGCTTGAAGACCGCGTCGTGAAGAATTTCTTTCGCGATGGAGAGAAAGGGTGCGTGTGTCCGCCCGTACTGAAAAAATGCGTATGCGGCAGAAAAATATTGCTTAAGCGTATCAACAAAAAGGTGATTATCCCGTCTGCGGCCGAAATCGCGGTCAATCCGCGTGCGCGTAGCGCACGCCTGCGCGCGGCCGAGATGGTTGCATAATGCAAGGGGCTGTTGCACGTGAAAGAACAAAACGATAGAAAGACGGCGGGAAAATACGGCAGCGAGCAGGCGGTCGCACCTGTATTGCGGCTACGCGACCTTGCCATAGGGGTAGCATGCATTACCATCCTTATTGCATGGCCGCTGCTTATGATTTCACGCCAGATAGTGATTAACAACCTGTCGATGCGCGAAAGCGCGCTCGCCGACAGCTTGGCCTCGGTGGGCCGGCTGTGCGCCGCCCAACGGTTTCTCAACGAAAAACTGTCCAGCACCGCTCGCATAGAGTCCATCATGCGGGAGCATCGAGGCCTCGAATATCCGTCGGCGTCGAGGATCATTGTCATACGAGAACCGAGGGAATCCGTGCCCGGTCGTCAAGGAACGCCGGATTTCTTCGCTATCATCAAAAAACCTTTTTCCAGGGAAAAAGGGTAATCCCATGTTCGGCCCGCGGGCATATTTCATTGCATATTTGCTTGCGGCCTTGGGCCTGGGAATCGTCGCGCGGTTGTTCGACATACAAATCCTGCACGGCGGGGAATACGCGCGGGAAAGCAGGAAGCAGGCACAGCAGCGCGTTTTGCTGCACGCGAAACGCGGCGATATTCTCGACCGGAAAGGCCGCGTCCTCGCAACCAGCACGGCGAGCCAGCTTGCGCTCGCCGCCACCCTGTGCGCACCGGAGAACGCCCCGGAACAGCCCGACTCGGCCGAAGGAAGGGTACTTCTGAGGCGCGTATATCCCTATGGCGATGCCGCGGGCGCGGTACTCGGATACATCGGTAAGGACGGCTACGGCCTTGGTGGAGCCGAGTTTGGATTCGACAAGTACCTGCGCGGCGAAGACGGCTGGGAAATCGTGATGCGCGACGGCCGCAATCGCCGTTACCCGACGCTCAACCTTCCGCGGAAACAGCCCGAAGCGGGCAAGAACGTGTTCCTCACCATAGACATCGACATCCAGAAAATCGCGGAAAACGTGGTGGGGCAGGGCGTAAGCACTCTTGGCGCGAAGGGCGGCATGTGCATCGTGATGGAACCGGCAACCGGCAGAATCCTCGCCATGGTGAACGAACCCGGGTTCAACCCGAACGTGCCGACGCGGTATCCGCTCGATGCGCGCCTTAACAAATGCATCGGCTACACCTACGAGCCCGGTTCCACGTTCAAGGCGGTCACCGCGGCGTGCGCCCTTCAGGAGGGCGTAAGGAAAGAGACCGACGTCATCGACGGAAACCACGGCGTGTATCTGGTGTACGACGAGAAAATCCGCGACGAAAAGCCGTACGGGAAGCTGACCTTCACCGAGGCCCTGAGCTATTCGAGCAACGTGTGCTTCGCCAAGGTGGCCAATGACATCGGCAATGAGCGTCTTTACAAGTACGCATGCGACTTCGGCTTCGGCGCGAGATCGGGCATCATGCTGCCCGGGGAAGAAAACGGCGTAGTCCATCCCGTGGAAAAATGGTCGGGCCGCACGCGCGTGACCATGGCGATTGGCCAGGAAGTAGGCGTGACGCTCCTGCAGATGTCGATGCTTTTCGCCTCCATTGCAAACGGAGGCATCCTTATCGAGCCCCGTATCCTGGACGCGGTACGGGTTCAGGAGGGGGCGGTGGTCGACAGCGGCGCATACCGTCCCGTACGGCGCGTCATAGACGCCGGCACCGCCAAGCGCCTCACCGGCATGCTGTGCGAGGTGGTTCGGAAAGGCACCGGGGTCAAGGCCGCGATAGGCGGCGTCAGCGTGGCGGGAAAGACCGGAACTGCGCAGAAGATCGACAAGGAGACCGGAACGTACTCGAATACGCGCCAATGGGCATCGTTCATCGGGTTCGCCCCCGCCGAGAACCCGCTGCTGCTCTGCGCGGTGGTCATCGACGAGCCTCTACACGGCGAAATGGGCGGCTATGCGGCCGCGCCCGCGTTTCAGAAGATCATGAGCCAGATTATTTCGCACCCGCAGCTTGAGTTCGCCGAAAAAATTCTCGGCGCGCCGGGTGCCCTGCCGGGCGCGAAGCCTGCCGGGGAGGTCGCGGTTCCCGAATGCGCGGGATTGCCGTCCGACAAGGCCGCAGCCTTGCTCACCTCGGAAAATATCCCGTTTGAAATCGTGGGAGGCGCCAAAGGCGTCATAGCTTTTCAGGACCCGCGGCCGGGAACGCCGCTTCGTCTTGGCCAGAAATTGTCGTTGTATACCTCGGCTCCCGCGCCCGGGGGAAAACCGGCCGGCGAGGTGAACGTCCCCGACTGCACGGGCAAGGACCTCCGCGATGCGGTGAATGCGATAAACCTGACGGGGCTCTCCCCCTATGTAATAGGCGCGGGTCTCGTGGCGAGGCAGAGCCCAGCGGGCGGCAGGCTCGTGCGCCGCGCCGAGGCGTGCACTCTCGTGTGTTCGTTCGCCGAACCGGCGGAAAGCTGTAGAAAGGTTGCGGCTCGTGTCGATGACGTGGAATGAACTCAAGTCGCGACTTGCGGTAAAATCGGCCGGCGGATCGGCCGACCCGGCCGTTACCGGCGTGACCTGCGATTCCCGCAACGCCGCGCCCGGGACGCTGTTCGTGAGCATCCCGGGATTCCGCGTCGACGGCGATGGGTTCATTAAGAATGCAATAGACAAAGGCGCGTGCGCCGTGTTGTCGGAAAAGGCGCAGCCGTGGTGCCCCGTGCCGTGGGCCCAGGTAGACAACGCGCGGCAGAATCTCGGTATCGTGAGCCGTCTTGTCTACGATATCGACCTGTCGGCAGTCACGATGGTGGCCGTCACGGGAACCAACGGCAAGACCACCACCGCGCATCTGTTCCGATCTCTTTTGTCGCAAAAATTCGGGGAAAACGGGGCGTGGATGTTCGGAACCATCAAGTACCTGGCGGGCGGCATCTCCCGGGACGCGCTCAACACCACGCCCGAGGCGGCCGAGATTTTCCGCATGATGGGGACGGCGGCGAAAAAGCCCAAGGCCGTGGTGATGGAAGCGTCGTCGCATTCGCTTTCGCTCGACCGGGTATCGGGTCTCGAATACGACTGCGCGGTGTTTACCAATCTCACCCAGGATCATCTCGACTTTCACGAGACCATGGAAAACTACTATCAGGCGAAAAAACTTTTGTTCGTCGATTATCTCAAGCCCCGCGGCACGTGCGTCATCAACACCGACGATCCGTGGGGGGCGCGCCTCGCCGGGGAACTCGACGGGAAAAAGGTCATCACATTCGGAAAAAACGCCGGAGCCGATGTCCGAATCGGGGGCTGGAAATGCTCGTGGGACGCAACCGCGGTAGATGTGTCGGTCGCGGGCGCGCCGCTCTCGTTCGAATCGAAGCTCGTGGGATTCTTCAATGTGTACAATATGACCGCCCTGATCGCGGGCGCGTACGCGCTCGGCATGGGCGAGGAGGCGGTGCGGCGTTGTTTCGCCTCGGTGGAGACCGTGGCGGGCCGCATGGATCGCGTGGCGCTTAGCGCGCCGTTTTCGGTCTTCGTGGATTATGCGCACACGCCCGACGCGCTCGTCAACGTCCTCTCGACGGTCAAGGAACTGACGAAGGGCCGCCTCATCTGCGTGTTCGGATGCGGCGGTGATCGCGACAAAAAGAAGCGTCCGCTCATGGCGCAGGCCGTGGTCGAAAACGCCGACGAGGCGGTGGTGACGTCCGACAATCCCCGCGGCGAGGACCCGCACGCCATCCTGCGGGACGTTCTGGCGGGAATGCCGCTCGACTTCCCGCACACCGTCATCGCCGACCGCCGCGAAGCGATACGAAAGGCGCTCACAATTGCACGGGCGGGCGATTGCGTCGTGGTGGCGGGAAAGGGACACGAGTCGTACCAGGAGATAAAGGGCGTGCGCCAGCATTTCGACGACAAAGAGGAAATCGTGAAGGCGTATCGGGAGATGCAAGGCGATGCAACCAGGGGCTGAAATGAAGAAGTGCGGCCTTACGCTCGGCGCGTTCGCGGCCTACGGCGGCGGAGAATCCTTTCTACCCGCCAAGGCGCTTGCGCGGCCGCTCGGACGGGTATGGCACGATTCGCGGAAAGTCGGCTGCGGCGACGTGTTCGTCGCCCTAGAAACCGGAACCGACGACGGACACAAGTACGTACAAAACGCCGTCGACCAGGGAGCGGCGGCGGCGCTGGTTTCAAAAAAGAAACTCCGGACGCTGCCCGGTTCCGTGCGCGACAAGCTCATCGCCGTGGCGGATCCCCTCGCGGCGTTGCAGAAAATCGCTTCGCGGTACCGCGCGACGCTTTCGTGTACCATGGTGGGAATAACCGGAAGCTCGGGCAAAACCACGGCGCGTTCCTTTATCTCGGCGGTGCTGAGACAATCGTTTGCCGTAAGCGAGACGCTGGGCAATTGGAACAACCACATCGGCGTGCCGCTTTGCCTGCTTCGCTTTACGGGCAAAGAACGGGCGGGCGTGCTGGAACTGGGCGCCAACCATGCGCGCGAGATTCATACGCTTTCGAAAATAGCGAGACCCGACATCGGCGTGATACTGAACATCGGGTACGCGCACATAGGGTATTTCGGATCGCTTTCGAACATCGCGTCGGCGAAGTTCGAGATTGCCGACGGAATGAGAAAAAACGGGACGCTCCTGCTCAACGGCGACGACCCGCTGCTGGTGAAAGGCGCGGCGAAAATGAAGACGAAGGTGGAATTTTTCGGCACGTCGAAGCGCTGCGGCGTGCGGGCCGAAAACGTGCGGCTTTCCACGGGAGCCCGCACGCGCTTTTCCGTCGGCGGGGAGGAATACGAACTGCCCATGCCCGGAAGGCACTTCGTGTACGCCGCCCTGGCGGCAATCGCGGTGGCACGGCGGTTCGGCGTACAAAAAGACGACGTCGACGCGGCGTTCGCCGCGCTCGAACCCGGGCCAATGCGGGGCGCCATAGAGAAAAGGGCCGGGGCCACGTTCGTGGTCGATTGCTACAACGCAAACCCGTCGTCGATGAAGAGCGGAATCGAACTGCTGTGCGACGTGGCGGGAAAACGCCCGAAGGCGGCTATCGTCGGCGATATGCTGGAACTCGGGAAATTCGCGACGCGGCTTCACACGGCGCTCGGACGGCGGCTCGCCGCGGCGCGCGTCGGCCGCGTGCTTGCGGTGGGAGAATTCGCGTCGGCCGTGGCCAAGGGCGCGGCCGCGGGCGGCATCGCGAGAAAAAACATCGTCACCGCGCCTAACAGCGCCGCGGCGGTTTTGCCGGCGCGCAAACTTGTCAAAGAAGGAGACGTGGTGCTGCTCAAGGGATCGCGCGGCGCCCACCTCGAAACCGTGTACGAGGGGCTTGCGGATGGAAACGATGCCGCGGCCGCCTCCGTTTCGCTCCCGCGGTCTTTTGTTCCCAAACGCGCCTCCATCATCGGCGCGGCGAGAAGCGGCATCGCCGCGGCGCGGTTTCTTGCGGGCAAAGGCGCCGAGGTTTTCGTGAGCGACGCGTGTCCCGCCGAAAAGCTCGACGCGCTCCTGGCAAACAACGGATTGTCGGGCGTCGCCCGCGAGGCGGGCGGCCACACGAGCGCGGTACTCGACGCGGACGTCGTCGTTCTATCGCCCGGCGTTCGCTCGGACCTGTCCATACTCGCGGAAGCGCGGCGCAAGGGCATCCCGGTGTGGTCGGAGGTGGAGCTCGCCTATAGGTTCACCGAGGCCGCGTTTCTCGCCGTGACCGGTTCGAGCGGAAAAAGCACCACCGTGAGCATGCTCGGTGCGGTCATGGCCGCGGCCCAAAAACCCCACGCGGTCGCGGGCAACATCGGAATACCCCTCGTAAACGTGATAGGCTCCGTGCCCGCAAACGGCTTCGTGGTGGCCGAGATATCGAGCTTCCAGCTCGAAACCATAGACCTGTTCAGGCCGCGCGCCGCGGCGGTGCTCAATTTCATGAAGAACCACCTCGACCGCTACGACGGTGAAGAGGCCTATTACAACGCGAAAAAGGAAATCGCCCGGAATTTTACCTTCGACAACCATCTGGTGCTCAACAGTCGCGATGCCAGGCTTATGACTTGGGCGGAGGAGATGAAGGGGAAGACGAGCGTCGTTTTTTTTGGAAAATTGGTGAAGGGCCGCGACAGCGTGTGGCACGACGGCGGCGCGGTGCGGGCCTCGTTCGGCGGCCCCGCGCGCACGCTGTTTAAAACCGGTTCCATGCGTCTGGCCGGGCCGCATAATTACGACAACGCCTGCGCGGCGGCCGCGCTCGCGATTGCCGCCGGCGTCGGCGACGAGGCGATTGCGAAGGGAATTTGCGGGTTTGCGGGACTGCCGCACCGCCTGCAGTACGTGGACGAAATACGCGGCGTGAAATTTTACAACGATTCCAAGGCCACGACCGCCGAATCGGTGCTGTGCGCGGTCACGGCGTTCAAAGACAACGTGCATCTTATCGCGGGCGGACGCGACAAAGGCTGCGATTTTTCTATTGTCAAAGACGCCGTCCGCGCCCGGGCCCGCGGCGTCTACCTTATCGGCGAGGCCGCCCCGCGCATCGCCCGCGAATGGAAGGGGCTCGCGCCGACGCGAACCTTCGAATCGCTGGAGGCTGCCGTGAGGGCGGCCCTTCACAACGCGAAAAGCGGCGAAGTCGTCGTGCTGTCGCCCGGGTGTTCGAGCTTCGACATGTTCGAAAACTACGAAAAACGAGGCGAGGCGTTCGCCGCGATTGTCGGCACCCTCAAGGGGGAGGCGCGGTGAAGACGAAACTGTCGCGCATCGATTTCGGGCTGCTCGCCGCCGTGCTCGTCATGCTGGGCGTGAGCATCGTGATGGTATACAGCGCGTCGTTCGCCGTGGCGCAGAGCAAGTACGGCGGCGCCGACTTTTTCTTGATGCGCCAGGCCGTGCGCGCCGCGCTCGCGCTCGGCTGCTTCATGGTGTTCATCAACGTGGATTACCATTTCTGGGGAAAGAAAAGCGCCGTCGCCTACGTGGCGGTTATCGTGCTGCTGGTATACGTGCTCGTCGCGCCCGCGTCGCACGCAATCCACGGCGCCCGGCGCTGGATATCCCTCGGGTTCGTGCAGTTCCAGGTGTCGGAGCTCGCGCTCCTCGTGTTGGTGGCGATGCTCGCCTCGCAGCTTTCGGATGACGGCGAGGGCGTGAAGGATGGGAAGAAATTCCTCGGATACCTTGTCAAAATAGGAATCGTGTGCGGGCTCATCGGACTCGAGCCCAATTACTCCACGGCATCGCTCGTGGGCTTTTTGGGCATCTGCATCCTGTTCGTGGCGGGCGCGCGCATGTCGCACCTCGCGGCGCTGCTCGGCGCGGCCGTGCCGCTCGCCGTGATGGCCGCGTTCGGCGCGGGCTATCGCAGGCACCGGATCATGGCGTTTCTTCACAACTCGGATCATCGAGGCGACATCGGTTATCAGGCCTACCAGGCGCTCATCGGGCTCGGCAACGGCGGGCTGTTCGGCGTGGGCATAGGCCAGGGCGGCCAGAAATATTTCTACCTGCCCGAGCCGCATACCGACTTCGTGTATTCCATCGTCGGCGAAGAGCTGGGGTTCGTCGGCGCGGTGGCCGTGCTTTTGCTGTTCGCGTTCATGGTGTATTGCGGAATAAGAATCGCGCGGCGGGCCCCCGATACCATGGGGAGACTCATGGCGTTCGGCTTCACCTTCGTCCTGGCGATTTATGCCCTGATACACGCTGCCGTCAACGTGGGACTCATTCCCACCACGGGCATCCCGATGCCGTTTTTAAGCTACGGCGGCATGAGCCTTTTGTTCACCATGAGCAGCATGGGGATACTTCTCAACATATCGAGCCAGGCCGGGACAATGCCCCGGCTGCAACCCTACCGGCCGGCGTATGCCGCGAGGAGAGTGTAGCGTGAACGTCGGAACGGGCGCAATCGTACTTGCCGCGGGCGGGACGGGAGGGCACATTTTCCCGGCCCTCAGCGTGGCGCTCGAACTCCAAAGGCGCCTGCCCGCGACGCCGCTTTTGTGGATAGGAACGAGCCGGAGCAGGGAAAAGGAACTGTGCGACGCGAACGGAATACCTATCATGTTGCTTGACGTTGAGGGAATACGGCGAAGCCTGAGCCTCGGCGCCGTGCGCGCGGCGCTCAGGTTCTGCGCGGCGCTGGCGCGCATGGCCTCCCTGTTCGGGAAGGCCAGGCCGCGGGCCGTGGTGGCGTTCGGCGGATACGTGTGCGCGCCGGTACTCGCGGCGGCGGGAATGCGGAAGGTGCCGTATTTCATCCAGGAACAAAATACGGTTCCGGGACTCGTCAACAGATTGTTCTCCCGCGGCGCCAGCAGGGCGTTCCTCGGGCTGCCGCTCGCCGGCGGGCGACGGCTTTCCTGCCCGTGCGAGGTCACGGGAAATCCGGTGAGGCCGCGGGCGGCGTCGTACGCCGGTTTCGCGTATCCCGAGGGGTTTTCCAAGGCAACGACGACGATTCTCGTCTGCGGCGGGAGCCAGGGCGCGCAATCAATGAACGAGGCGCTTACCGCTGTTGTAAAAAAATGGGCGGCGGCGGGCCTACAGGTGATGTGGCAGACCGGCACCGCTTCGTACGATTTCATAAGGAAACAATTCGCGGAGAACGGAAACGTCTGGATTTTTCCCACGGTTTCGGATTTGTACCCCTACTACGCGGCGGCAACCGCGGTGGTCGGCAGGGCCGGCGCATCGACGCTCGCCGAAGCGAGCCTGTTCGGGCTGCCCGCGGTGGTACTGCCGCTTCCCTGGGCCGCCGAAAACCACCAGTGGTTCAACGCCGGGCTCGCGCAGGAGCAGGGGTGGGTTTTCCGCGTCGCGCAGGACGCCGACGCGGCGGTCAACGTCGAGAAGGCCGTGGAAAAGATATTGACGGACAAGGACACTCGCGACGCAATGCGCGCCAAGGCGCTCGAACACGGCCCGGCGGGGGCCGCCGCGAAAATCGCGGGCCGGATCGCGGAGGATATGAGGCCATGATAGGTCTTAACAGACGCAATACGGTGCACTTCGTGGGAATCGGCGGCGTGGGTATGAGCGGCCTCGCCGAGCTCCTGCATGCCGCCGGGTATCCGGTGACGGGCAGCGACCGGCAGGCGTCGGCGATCACCAAACGGCTCGCGTCGCTCGGAATCAGGATACAGTACGACCATTCCCCCGCGTTGATAAAGTCCGCCGACCTCGCGGTGTACTCAAGCGCCATCCGCGAGAACAACCCCGAACTGGCGTTCGCCGCCGAAAACAGGATTCCGCTCATGCGGCGCGCCGAAATGCTGGGTGAGCTCATGCGCATGAAGTTTTCGGTGGCGGTCGCGGGCACGCACGGGAAGACCACCACCACGTCGCTCATAGGGCAAATCCTCGCCGACGCGGGAAAAAAACCCACGGTCGTCGTGGGAGGAATCCTGCGGCGGCACGACACCAACGCCATCGCGGGCGGCGGCGACCTTCTGGTGGCCGAGGCCGACGAGTTCGACCGCTCGTTCCTCAGGATGTATCCGTCGATAGCGGTGATAACGAACATCGAGGAAGATCACCTCGATTGCTATTCGGGAATAGACGACATCAAGGCCGCGTTTCTGCAGTTCGCCAACCTCGTGCCGTTCTACGGAACTCTGGTGGCCTGCGTCGACGCGCCGCACGTGCGCGAAATATTGCCGTCGTATTCAAAACCGGTCATCACCTACGGCATGGAGCGCGAGGCCGATTATTCGGCGCGGGCCGTGCGGCTCACGGGCGGCAAGACGACGTTCTCGGTTTCCCGCAAGGGGAGGAGGCTGGGCGATCTGCGGCTTTCCATACCCGGAGTCCATAACGTAAAGAACGCGCTGGCCGCCTGCGCCGTCGCGAGCGAACTCGGCGTGGATTTCGGCACAATCGCCAAGAGCCTTTCGAGCTTCGGCGGCGTGAAGCGCAGGTTCGAGATTGTGGGCGAAAAAAAAGGAATAACGGTGATTGATGACTACGCGCATCATCCCAGCGAGATACGCGCCACGCTTTCGGCGGCGAAAAGCGCGGGATACGGCAGGGTGGTGGCGGTGTTCCAGCCGCACCTCTACACGCGTACGCGCGATTTCCTCAACGATTTCGCCGCGGCGCTGTGCGACGCCGACGAATTCGTGGTGACGGCGATTTACAAGTCGCGGGAAGAGCCCCTGCCGGGGATAAGCGGCCGGGCCATCGTGGACGCGGCGGCCGCGCAAGGCTGCCGGCAGGCGTCGTATATAGACAGGAAAGAAGAAATCCCGTCCGTGCTCGTCCCCAAGCTCAAAAAGGGCGACGCGGTGGTGGTGATGGGCGCCGGAGACATAAACGAAATCTGCGGCCTCATTCTCGAAAGGCTCGGCCGTGCATAAACGAATCGGAGCCAACAAGCGCAAGCGGAACGGCGAACGGCGTCACGCCGCGGGCGGTGCCGTGAAAAAGGCGGTCGCCAGGGCGGCGTCCTTTTCGGCCGTCGCCGTTGTCGCGGTGTGCGTGTGCGGCGGCGCCGTGCTCGCGGCGGTCAAGGCGATACCGTGGGTGAGGCAATCGCCGCTTTTTACCGTCGCGACGATCCGGGTGGAGGGGGCCGTGCGCGTCGACCAGGCCGAGGCGGTACGTCTATCTGGAATAAAGCCCGGCATGCGCATGATCGCCGTGCATCCGCGCGAGTGCGAGCAAAACATCCGCGCCAACGCGTGGGTGCGCCGCGCGAAGGTGGCGCGGCGGTTCCCCAACACCGTGGTGATACGGCTCACCGAACGGACGCCGATAGCGCTTGTCAACACGGGCGCGGTGAGGTACTGCGACGACTGCGGAGTACTGCTGCCGCTGTTTTCGTGCACCTATTCGAACCTGCCGGTGGTGTCGGGCCTGGGGCGCGACTCGGCGGGATGCATCGTTCATGCGTCGGTGGAACGGCTCAAACGGTTTCTCGGCGATTGCGACGCCGAGGCGCCGGGCATCGCGAAAAGGATATCGCAGATAGATTTCTCGCGGCCCAGCGCCGTGAGGCTGAGGCTGGAGGACTTCGCGGCCACCGTGGAATTGAACGATGCCGAAACGCGTATCGGAGTGCGTAGGCTGTCGCGCATCGCCGATTTGGCCGCGGTACAACCGAAACGAATCAACCTGTGTTACGAGAATCTTGCGTTTGTCGAATAACAAGAGGAAACAATCGGTCCCGCCGTCGAGGCGGGATGTGCGCCTTATACATAACCGGAGGAATATCATGGAAGACAACACCTTTATCGGCCTGGATATAGGTACCACCAAGATCGCCTGCATCATTTCGGAACTCGACGCCAACGACGAACTCAAGATCGTGGGCGTGGGAGTGAGCCAGTCCGACGGCCTGCGCAAAGGCGTGGTCGTCAACATCGACAAAACGGTGCATTCGATTCAGAAGGCGGTGGAGGAGGCCGAACTCATGGCGGGCATCGACGTCGAATCGGTGTACGTGGGAATCGCCGGCGACCACATCCGGGCCATCAACTCCAAGGGCGTCGTGGCGATTTCGCGGCAGGACAACGAGATCACCGATCTCGACGTCGTTCGCGCCATCGACGCCGCCAAGGCGGTCTCCATCCCCATGGATCGCGAGATACTGCATGTTATTCCTCAGGAATTCATCGTCGACGACCAGAAAGGCATCAAGGATCCCATCGGCATGAGCGGCGTGCGGCTCGAAACGCAGGTGCACATCATCACCGGCGCGGTGACGAGCGCGCAGAACATCTACCGCAGCGTGGAAAAGGCGGGCCTTAAGGTGCGCGACCTGGTGCTCGAGCCGCTCGCGTCGAGCTACGCGGTGCTCGAAAAGGACGAAAAAGAACTCGGCGTGGCGCTGGTCGACATGGGCGGCGGCACCACCGACATCGCCATCTACTTCGACGACAGTATACGCCACACCGCCGTGGTGGGGCTGGGAGGCAAGAACGTGACGAGCGACATCGCCATCGGCATACGCACGCCCATAGAGCGGGCCGAGGAGATCAAGAAACAGTACGGCTGCGCCTATTCTCCTCTCGTAAAAGGCGACCAGTTCATCAGCGTTCCCGGCGTGGGCGGCCGCGAGCAGCGCGAGGTGTCCAAGGCGGTGCTCTCCTCCATCATCGAGCCGCGGCTCGAAGAAATCCTGTCGCTCACGCTTCGGGAGATCAAGCGTACCGAATACGCCGACATGCTCGGCGCTGGCGTGGTGCTCACGGGCGGCGGAGCGCTCATGGAAGGCATACACGAACTCGCGGAGAAAGTTTTCGAGATGCCGGTGACCGTGGGCGTTCCCAAGGGGTTCGGCGGACTCACCGAGGCGGCCAAGTCACCGGTTCATGCGACCGGCGTGGGACTGTGTCTCTACGGCGTCAAGCACGGCAGGGGAGTAAAGAAAGCAAAAAAAAGCCTTGCGGGCGACGACAACTTCAAAAAGATTTTCGAACGCATGCGGGCGTGGGTGAAGGAGTTTTTTTGAGAAAGAGCGGAAATTGACTAAAATTTCCAATATATCAACAACATTATACCTTTTTAAAGGGGGTTTTGCATGATTTTCACGCTGGACGAAAACTTCGGCGCCAAGGCCAAGATGAAGGTCATCGGCGTCGGCGGCGCGGGCGGCAACGCGGTGAACCGCATGGTTGCGGCCGGGCTCACGGGAGTGGAGTTCATCGCGATAAATACCGACGCGATGGCGCTGGACAACAACAAGGCCGACAATCGCGTCCAGATCGGCGACAAAATTACCAAGGGCCTCGGCGCCGGAGCGAACCCCGAGATAGGCAGAATCGCCATGGAAGAGGATCGGGAAAAGGTGGCGGCGATGCTCGACGGCGCCGACATGGTGTTCGTGACCGCCGGCATGGGCGGCGGTACCGGAACCGGCGGCGCGCCCGTGGTGGCCGAAATAGCCCGGGAGTTGGGCATCCTCACGGTGGCCATCGTGACGCGGCCGTTCCTCTTTGAAGGCAAGGTGCGAGATAGGAACGCGCGCAAGGGAATCGACGACCTCCGCAAGAGCGTCGACACCATCATCGTTATTCCGAACCAGAAGCTGCTGTCCATCGTGGACCGCCAGACGTCGCTCATCGACGCCTTCAAGATCGCCGACGACGTGCTGTACCAGGCCACCAAGGGCATCTCGGATCTCATCTCGGTGCACGGGCTCGTCAACCTCGACTTCGCCGATGTGCGCACCATCATGAACGGCATGGGCGACGCGCTCATGGGTACGGGAACCGCCGAAGGCGAAAACCGCGCCGCCACCGCGGCCGACAACGCCATACACAGCCCGTTGCTCGACGATATCTCCATCGTGGGAGCCAAGGGTATCCTCATCAACATCACGGGCGGCGAAGACATGACGCTGTACGACGTCAATGACGCCACGCAGGCCATCTACGACGCCGTGGGCGAGGACGTGGAGACCAACATCATCTTCGGCGCGGTCACCGACCCGTCGATGAGCGGCAGGCTGAGCGTGACCGTCATAGCCACGGGCTTTTCCGAGGAAAAGCTGGAGAAGAAAAAGGAGGAGGCCAACGCCGCCAAGCTCGGGCTCAAGCTTCCCGTTCCCAAACTCGCGCCCGTGTCCGTCGAGCGCCAGCCGGAACAGATGTCGTTCGCCCTTGCCTCCGCCGCGCCGAAAGTAGAAGAAAAACAGTTTGAGGACAAGTTTCAGGACACCGTGCCGTGCGAGGAAAAGCTCGACGAGCCCGCCAAGCTCCCCGCTCCGGTCGCGGAGGAACCGCAGCATGTGGCCGCCGCCTCGATGAACGGCCATGTATCGGGATCGTCCCAGCTTGAGTTTCCGGCGTTTCTCAAGAAGGAAAAGGCCGCCAAGAAGGACCCGCATTTCGTGGTCTCTAAGGGCAACATCATCGAGCACTACGAGGATGACATGGACGTGCCCACGTTTCTGAGGAAACAGATGCAGTAACTCATCCCTTTACCCCCCCCTTCTCTCATGAGAGAAGGGGGGCAAGGCGCGGCAAGCATCCTAAAGGAGACTGCATGACCGATCTCGAAACGAAGCTGATGAAGCGGGCCGCCGCGATTCACGACAGGATTTTTCCCTGCGCGTCGCAACACGGCTTCGATCAATGCTTCACGCGGGAGGAGGGCAAGCTGTATTTCTGGTACAACACCGGCGACGACAGCACGCACCTTCTCGTCGCCGATGCGCTCGGCCGGATCGAGCAGGCGGTGCCTGCGTATGGATGTCGACGTGCAGGAGGACGGCCCGCAAGGGTATAATCCGCACAAGCCAAGCCGGTCCTTCGCCATCATCCATGCGCGCCCAAAGAATGCTGAACCTCGCGTTGGCCTGGGAGACAAGTGCTTGGTTGGAGGGCCCGTTTAATATCGCAAAGCCAAGCTCACCACCGTTGCATGCGTCAATTGAATAAAAAAACCGCGCCGTTGTTTTACGTCGCGGTTTTTCGGTCGTCGTGGCGTTGTAAATCAGTTGTATTCTTTCAGCACATCAGGATTAAGCACCCTGATCTCGACGCGACGGTTGATTTTTCTGCCCGCCGCCTTCCTGTTATCCGCTTTCGGCATCGACGACCCGTATCCCATGGCTGACAGTCTGTCGACAAGCCCAGGAGCAACCTGAATCAAATAACCTCGCACCGCTTCCGCGCGGAGCTGGCTGAGTTGCTGGTTCTTCTCGGCCGAGCCAAGGTTGTCCGTATGACCGCCGATCTCAAGTTCGAGCTTCGGATACCGTTCAAGCATCTTGCCGATTATCTTGAGATAGGGTTTTGAGTTCAGGGATATCTCGGTCTTACCCGATTCAAAATAAACGGCATCAAGAATCAACATGCCGGTAGAAAGAAGCTTTTTCTCGATATCGGACCTCCGCTCCTTTTCGATTGCCAGAAGGCGATTATATTCCAATCTGGCCGCAAGAAGGGCTGCGGAATCCATCTGTATCGTTCGCAGCAGCCCGCCGTTGACGGCGGCAAGCGAGTCGGCCGAACGTTTGCACAGAATGGAATCCGCCTTCATCTGCTGGAGCAATCCGTCGCGAGCGGCCGAGACCTGCAGAACTTCGTTTCTGCATTGCGCGTATTGAGCGTGTACTGCCGAATCGGTCTTGGCTTTTTCGGCGGCGGCGCGGCGTTTCCCTTCCAAGCAGTCTATCGACAGCTGCATGTTTCCGAATACCCTGTAGCTTTCAAGGGATTTTGAGGCGGGATCATTGGCGCGTTTCTGCGAAGCGGATACGTCACAGCCGACGGTAAACGACAAAAGGGCCGGCGTCCGGAAAATTATGGTAGGAGTTATCCATACCGGATCGGTTTTAAATTCCCTGTCCTGATAAAACGTTCGCGAATTTGCCTCAACTCCTATTGCCAGGAAGGGAAGCAGGTTGCCCTGGATGCCGCCCGCAAGGACAAGAAGAATGTCCTTGTTCGGCTCGGTCGACTTTACGAATCCTTCATTAAAATGAAGAGCGAATCCTTGTACATCACTGCCGAGTACCAGCGACTGCAGCAGCTTGGCCATGATGTCGTAACCGGTACGCGTTTCAAAGTAATTGTATCCATCCGCATGGTTCGAATCGACCTGGTTTTTTGAAAGACCGCCGAGCACTGCTCCCTGCATGGCCAGGAAAATCGGAGACGCTTTTGGAAGCGGCAATGTCGCCTGTATCCCTCCCGTTACGGTTCCAAGGCCATATTTCGTTGCTGCATCGTACTTGGTCAAATCGTAGAAGTTGACGCCGCCGAAGACATCGAAATAACCGCTGACTCCAAAAGCCAATGCGCCGATTCCGGTAGCGATGTTGGCGCCGGAATTCGGTGTACCGGGAAAAACGTCCTTTTGCTGGTACCAGGCTCCCTGCACCGTCAGATTAAGGCGCCCCGCGCCGAGCGACTGCGCCGATGCGGTCTGTGAAAGGCCTCGTGTGCCGAACGCAGTGGTGGTGGGCATCGGTGTCCAATCCGCGGCTTGAACGGCGACCGCCGCCGTACCGCAGAACAAAGCAATAATGATGGTACGAAACGCTGAAGACCTCATAACTGCCTCCTCCTTGCAGGTGTTGCCAACCAAAGAGTTTGGAATGAACCCGATTCCATCATTCTTTGACAATATACATATCTTGCACCATCGAGCCAACAAGTTTACGTTTTTTTGGTGGAGATGCCGTGAAGGAAAAACCGGGAATTATATGCTCGATGTTCAATGCCTTGAACAACACATCGGCCCGGTTTTCGCGTAATGGCGGATGGCACGAGATATAAAAAAGCCCCGGCATGCTGGCCGAGGCTTTCGATACGCGGACTAAAGGCGCGGACTACTTCCAGCTCGGACAATACCTCTGCAGCACGGTGGTGCAATACTTTGTGTTGGTTTGATCTATCGTAGCCGAATCATTGCTTGTCGCATTACCGAACCCGGTTGATTGAACCCGTGCACTGCCGACAAAGGATGTGGCGTTACCCACAGGCAGCCCATATTGGAACCATTTGCTTGAGACCGGCACATCCACGCCCGCCGAGTCCCTCAAAAGATCGAATGTCGTTACATACGATCCCCGTTCAGCTTGGTATGCAAGTTGGCCGGTGTAGATGGCGGTCAACTGGGTCGGAAATTCGGAAGCTTTGGCCTTCTGCGACGCGTCCAGGAACTTGGGGATGGCGACTGCGGCAAGGATTCCGATAATGACAATTACGACCATCAATTCGACAAGGGTAAAACCCTTGGTTTTCTGCAAAAGCTTTTTCATGATTTACTCCTTTTAAATAGGGGGTGCAACTTTTTGAAACTTACCTTGATTTTCTCTGTATGGTTGCCTCGCTCATGGGATTATAAGCGTTATGCAACCTCACTCCCCCCTTTCCTGAGCCTTGCAGCTCCGCAGGAGTTCAGGACTCACCCCTAATATTATTGCAACTCTGTCTTGAAGTCAAGAGGAATTTTAGCGTCTTTCTCGCGGTTTGTAGCCTCGAAATGTTACATTTCCCCGATTTCCTCCACGGCTTTTTTTATCGCCCGTATATGCTCAGGCGTGGTCCCGCAGCACCCGCCGACAATATTCGCGCCCGCTTGAACGAGACGTGGAACAAGATATGCCATCATTTCCGGCGTTTCGGGGAACACGACAGTGCCGTCCCTGTTCTCGGGCAATCCGGCATTTGCGTGGACGAGCACCGGGAGCTTGGAATCGGCCCTGCGGATTTCCGATACTATCTCAATCATCCGTTCCATGCCGTTGCCGCAATTCGTGCCGATGATCGCCGCGCCTGCCTTGGCAAGCGCGGCCGCCATGTCGGCGGGCGAAACGCCCATCATCGTTCGGTAGGAGCCGTCGAGCGTTTTGTCGAACGTGAAGGTGCAAATCACCTCGAGCCGGGTGTTTTCCTTCGCCGCTTTCACGGCCAGGCACGCTTCGTCCAGCGCCGTCATGGTTTCGATGCAGCAGGCATCCGCGCCGCCGGCATCGAGGGCAACGGCCTGTTCCGCGAACGAATCGTAGATTTCGTTTTCCGAAACGTCGCCCATCATGATGATTTTTCCGGTTGGACCCATTGAAGCTATGACGCGACAACCGGTTCCCGCGGCCTCGCGGGAGATTTCCGCAGCGGCACGATTTATCTCACCGGCGCGCTCCTCAAGGCCGTAATGCGCGAGTTTGAGCCTGTTGGCTCCGAAGCTGTTCGATTCGATCGTATCGGCGCCCGCCTCAACGTAGCTTTTGGCGATATCGAGCACGTCGCTCCTTCTGGTGATGCACCAGAGTTCTGGGCATTGTCCCGGTTCAAGGCCTTTCTCATGGAGGAAAGTCCCCCATGCGCCGTCGGACACGAGCACGACGCCGGATTTGACGATTTCGACGATTGTTTGCATGGCTTCCTCGTTAATGAAAAGGCTCACCACAGAGACACGGAGGGCACAGAGAAAAAAAGAAATGATGAGTTAAAAAACCGGTTTCGGCTATCAACTATAAATTTGAATTCTCTGCGTTCTCTGTGTCTCTGCGGTGAATTTTATTTCTTCGAATTCAGGAAATCCACCGCTCCCTGAGGATCGGCCGAATATCCCGCGCCTATTTTGTCCGCGAATTCCCTGGTGACCGGGGCGCCGCCCACGATGACACGAATCCCCGGGACTTTTTCCTTGAGGGCTGCCGTTATTTTCTGCATGTTGGACATGGTTGTGGTGAGCAAGGTGGAGATGCCCACGCAGCAACCGGGATGTTCATCAACCGCCTTGATGAACTTGCCGAGCGAGGCGTCCACGCCCAGGTCAACGACCTCCCAGCCGCCTCCCTCCACGATCATGGAGACGAGGTTTTTTCCTATGTCGTGCAGATCGCCGGCCGCGGTGCCGATCACGAACGTGCCTTTTCTCCGAACCTGTCCCGACGTGAAATAGGGGCGCAGGTGCTTCATGCCGGCATACATCGCCTTGGCCGACATAAGCACATCGGGGATAAACACTTTGTTGAGCCTGAATTTCTCGCCCACGCTGTTCATGCCGACTACAAGGCCTTTGGAAAGCACCTCCTGCGGCGCAATCCCTTCCGAAAGCGCCTGCGCGGTGAGCTCATCGGCACCCGGCGCGCCCTTGAGGTCCGCGGGGAACGGCGCGGCGGCGCTTATTTTGCCGCGTTCGACGCAGGTCGCAAGTTGCGTAAGCAGTGTCGACATTGTCCCTCCTTGTGGGATCATTGTTGTTTCAAAATACATGCATGGCGATGGGAAGGGTTGCCGTGGAGCGGCAGGAGCCGCGGGATTTCCCGCACGCACGCCGCGGCGACCGTGTGCGTCTCGCCGGCGACGGTTACGTCGATTCTTTCCGAACTGTCAAGCCCCGCCGCCGCGGCCCTGGTATGGGCGCAGCGCGGATGGAACGGACAGCCGGGCGGCGGATTGACGGGCGATGGGGTCTCGCCGGGCAGGCGCTCGCGTACCAAAGCGGCTTCCGGGTCGGGCACGGGGATTGCCGAAAGCAAAGCACGCGTGTAGGGATGGACCGCGTTTGAGTACAGCGAATCCCGGTCCGCTTTTTCCACGATCCGGCCCAGGTACATCACCGCCACCTCGTCGCTGAAGTGCTCCACCACGGCCAGGTTGTGCGCTATAAATAGGTACGAAAGGCCCATGTCGGCCTGCAGGTCGGACAGCAGATTGAGAATCTGGGCCTGGATGGAGACGTCGAGTGCACTCACCGGCTCGTCGCACACGATGAAATCGGGTTTGCTCGCCAGGGCTCGTGCGATGCCGATGCGCTGGCGCTGCCCGCCCGAGAATTCGTGCGGGTAACGCGACATGTATTGTGCCGAGAGGCCCACGCGCTCTAACAGCTCACCGACGCGCAGTTTCCGCTCGCGCCGGGAGAGACGGAAATGCACGTCGAGCGGTTCGGCCACGATGTTTGCGACGCTCATCCGCGGATTGAGCGAACTCATGGGGTCCTGGAAGATGATTTGCATCCTGCGTCGGAAGCCATGCAGATCCTTGGCGCCGAGTGAAAAGACGTCGCGGCCGTCAAACAGCACGTTCCCGGCGGTCGCGGGGATCAAACGGAGTATGGTGCGGCCCACCGTGGTCTTGCCCGACCCGCTTTCTCCCACGAGGCCCAAGGTCTTGCCTTTACCGATTGAAAAGTCAACCCCGTCAACCGCGCGGACGAAGCGGTTGGGTGCCCCGCGTACGGGGAAGTAGGTCTTGAGCCCGGATACGGAAAGGAGTGGTGAGGTGATGTCATTCATGATGGTTCCCGAAATGAAAAAAAACGTCACCACAGGGACACAGAGATCACAGAGAATTCGAATTGATAGTTGACGGCCGTATCAGTTTCCGTTTTTTGTTTTCTCTGTGGCCTCTGTGTCTCTGTGGTGAATCTTTCTTTATCCTTCCGACGGATCGGTCGCTTTCCCCTGCGTAAACCCCTCGCATTCCCAGCACGCGCACCAATGGCCCGGCCGCACCTCCAGCAACGGCGGTTCCCGCGATGCACAGCGTGCGGG